>JACCDP010289682.1_pt1 | contig 16138 bp, 16 predicted proteins | sample 7445841 | NCBI WGS metagenome assembly JACCDP01 (sample SAMN15323441, study PRJNA562643) | freshwater metagenome | isolation source: river surface water | place: USA:Blue River Watershed | collected 2017-08-17 | reverse complement strand
GGCCCCAGACCCATGCCCACTTGAAAATGCATGCAGGAATGCACCACGCCCAAATGGCTCAGCATCGCGCCCTTGGGCCGACCGGTGGTGCCCGAGGTGTACAAAATCACCACCGTGTCTTCTTCGTTCACCGGCACGGCATGCGTGAGTGGCCCATCGGCCAACAGGCTGTCAAAGTCCAGCGCATCTGCGCAGCCGTCAAAACTCACACGCCATTGCAAACTCGGCAGGCTGCTTTTCTCAGGCAACACCGTGTGCAGTTCGGCGTCATGCACCAACAGGCGCGCGCCGCAATGGTCCAGCATGTAATGCAAACCCGGCGTTTGCTCGCGCACGCTCAAGGGCACGGTGATGGCACCCAAGCGGGTCGCGGCCAACAAGCACAGCACAAACTCGATGCGGTTGCTCAAGAGCAAGGCCACGCGGTCCCCGGCATTCAAACCCAAAGCGTGCCAACCAGCGGCCAAGCGGCCCACTTGCTCGTTCAACGCGAGGTAGGTCAGGCGCGTGTCGTTGCACACCAAGGCCGTGCCCTGCGGGTTGAGCGCCACCGCGTTGTCAAGCAAGGCGTGCAGGCTGCGCGGGCGCTGCGGGAAGCAGCGCACGCTGCGCTGGAAATGCGTTTCGGGGGAAAGGGTCGGCCAGTGCACTGCGGGGTGGGTCATTGCAAAGGCCTCGATCGTCAGGCCGCCAAGCGCAGCGCGATGGCCGCTTTGGTGGCGGGCAACTCAGGCGGCAAGTGGTGGGCGAGTTGCTGGAACAGCTCTTCGTGCAAGGTCAGCTCTTGCACCCACGCGGCCTTGTCCACATGCGTCACGGCCTTGAACTGCTCGGCGCTGAAGCTCAAGCCCGTCCAATTCAATTCGTTGTAGTTGGGGCTGATGCCGAACACGTTTTCTGCGCCTTGGGCACCGCCTTCGATGCGGTCGATCATCCACTTCAACACACGCATGTTTTCGCCGTAACCGGGCCAGACAAATTTGCCGTCTTCACCTTTGCGGAACCAGTTGACGCAGTAAATGGCGGGCAACTTGGCGCCGCTGTCTTGCAGCTGCTTGCCCAGCTTCAACCAGTGTTGGAAATAGTCGCTCATGTTGTAGCCCATGAAGGGCAGCATGGCGAAGGGATCGCGGCGCACCACGCCTTGTTGGCCCGCTGCTGCTGCCGTGGTTTCCGAGCCCATGGTGGCCGCCATGTAGACGCCTTCCACCCAATTGCGCGCCTCGGTGACCAAGGGCACGGTGGTCGAGCGACGTCCGCCAAAAATGAAGGCGTCAATCGTCACACCGGCGGGGTCGTCCCAAGCGCTGTCGAGCGCGGGGTTGTTGGTGGCCGCCACGGTGAAGCGCGCGTTCGGGTGCGCGGCCTTGGCGCCGGTTTCCTTGGCGATGGCGGGCGTCCAATCCTTGCCCTGCCAGTCGATGCAATGCGCGGGCGCGTCGCTCATGCCTTCCCACCAGACATCGCCGTCGTCGGTCAGCGCCACGTTGGTGAAGATCACGTCGCGGTCCAGGCTGGCCATGCAGTTCGGGTTGGTCAAGGTGTTGGTGCCGGGGGCCACGCCAAAGTAACCCGCTTCGGGGTTGATGGCGCGCAGGCGGCCATCGGCACCCGGTTTGATCCAAGCGATGTCGTCACCGATGGTGGTGACCTTCCAGCCAGGCATGCCCGCAGGCGGGATCAGCATGGCGAAATTGGTTTTGCCGCAAGCGCTGGGGAAGGCTGCCGCCACATGGTACTTTTGGCCTTCGGGGTTGGTCACGCCCAAGATGAGCATGTGCTCGGCCAACCAGCCTTGGTCACGGCCCATGTTGGAGGCGATGCGCAGCGCAAAGCATTTTTTACCCAGCAGCGCGTTGCCGCCATAGCCCGAACCGTAAGACCAGATTTCGCGGGTCTCGGGGTAGTGCACGATGTACTTGGTTTTGTTGCACGGCCAGCGCACATCTTTGTCGCCGGCTTTCAAAGGCGCGCCCACAGTGTGCACGCAGGGCACGAATTCGCCGTGCTCGCCCAGCACCTCGTACACGGCCTGGCCCATGCGGGTCATGATCTTCATGTTGACCGCCACGTAGGCGCTGTCGGACAACTCGATGCCGATGTGGGCAATCGGGCTGCCCAAGGGGCCCATGGAAAACGGCACCACGTACATGGTGCGACCGGCCATGCAGCCGTCAAACAGCGGTTGCAGGGTTTGGCGCATCTCGGCGGGTGCCATCCAGTTGTTGGTGGGGCCGGCGTTTTCTTTGTGCTCGGAGCAGATGTAAGTGCGGTCTTCCACCCGCGCCACGTCAGTGGGGTCGGAGCAGGCCAGGAAGGAGTTGGGGCGCTTGGCGGGATTGAGCTTTTTGAATGTCCCGGCGTCCACCAGCGCTTGGCAGAGTTGCTGGTATTCGGCTTGGCTGCCATCGCACCAATGCACCGCGGCCGGTTTGCACAAGGCCACCATGTCGGCGACCCAGGCGATGAGTTTTTTGTTTTTCACGAACGATGGGGCACTTGGCCCCGCGCCTGCATGGGCGGTGGTGGTCATTTCAGTCTCCTAAGCTTCAATTGATTCAGCGCAAACACCTGGGTGAACCAAGTGTTTCAACAAAGCCAATAAAAAAGCGCCATGGGGCTGGCGCTGAGAGCGAAGGCGCTGGCTGGGGCGCTTAGCCCATGAAGACGGCGATGAAGGCCAGCAAAAAAATCAGCACGCCGCCGCCGATGGGCAGCACATAGGGCATGTAAGGCACGATCGATTCAACGACGTCTTCGGGGGTGTCGGCTGGGTGTTGGTTGTCGGACATGGGGTCACCTGAAACAAGAGGAGGCCCATTCTAAAACACCCCGCCTGACCGAAACCTTATGATTCACACCCTTTTCGCGTCTCCTTGGTGACCATGCCTCCATCCCTGATTTACACCCGTGGCCAAGCCCTGCCTGGCATCTTGCAACAGCGCATTGCCATCCTGGACGGTGCCATGGGCACCATGATTCAGCGCTTCAAGCTGAGTGAAGCGCAATACCGTGGCGAGGGCTACAGCGGGCCGGGCAGCGTGGGAGCGCGTTTTGCCGACTTTCACAAGGACGTCAAAGGCAACAACGAGCTGCTGAGCCTGACCCGCCCGGACGTGATTCGTGACATCCACGAAGGCTATTTGGCCGCTGGCGCCGACATGGTGGAAACCAACACCTTTGGCGCGACCACCATCGCCCAGGCCGATTACGAGATGGCCGACTTGGCCATCGAGATGAACCGCGCCTCGGCGCAGATGGCCCGCGCCGCCTGCGACAAATTCAGCACCCCCGACAAACCCCGCTTTGCCTTGGGCGCTTTGGGCCCCACCCCCAAAACCGCCAGCATCAGCCCGGACGTGAACGACCCCGGCGCGCGCAACGTGAATTTCGAGGAACTGCGCCAAGCCTACTTCGAGCAGGTGCAGGCGTTGGTGGAAGGCGGTGTCGACGCGCTGCTGCTGGAAACCATCTTCGACACCTTGAACGCCAAGGCGGCGTTGTTTGCCATCGACGAGTATTTCGAGGCCAGCGGCGAGCGCCTGCCGCTCATCATCAGCGGTACCGTGACCGATGCCTCTGGTCGCATCCTGAGCGGCCAAACTGTCACCGCGTTTTGGCACAGCGTGCGCCACGCCCAGCCGTTGGCGATCGGCCTCAACTGCGCCTTGGGCGCAGCACTCATGCGCCCATACATCCAAGAGCTGGCCAAAGTGGCGGGTGACACCTTCATCAGCTGCTACCCGAACGCGGGCTTGCCCAACCCGATGAGCGAGACCGGCTTTGACGAAACGCCGGAGGTCACCAGCCGTTTGCTGCACGAGTTTGCCGCCGAGGGCTTGGTGAACATCGTGGGCGGCTGCTGTGGCACCACGCCCGAGCACATCGCGGCGATTGGCCAGGCCGTTGGGCCCTTGCGGCCCAGGGTGTTTCACGCTTAGTTGCCCCTTCATTCACGCTTGCTCACCTTTGAAGTCACGCTGAGCTTGCCAACCACGGTGGGCTCGGCCGACGCTCACCGCCGCAAGCGGCAACGTTCGCGCGGTCCGACCCACCATGTTCGCCAAGCTGAAGTGGATTTCTTGGCGAACAAAGAACATCCCCTCGAAGTCGTCCGGCCTGGGGACCATTTTTTGAGCGAAAGACCAAAAAAATGAGTCCCCATGGCGGGCGGCTTCACCGTGACTTTAAGAAGAAGATGGCCACAAACCGGGCTGCTCAAGTTCAGTGACCTGACAGCAAGTCCTCAGCCTCGCGGGTGATGCGCGCAATCAACTCGGCCGCTGGCGGTGCATCGTGCATGAGCCCCACCGCTTCGCCCACGGTGACATGGGCGCGGTCAAAGTCCGCTGCCGCCACACCAGCGTCGTAAGCGGCGCGGGCAGCGTCTGGCGCGGCGCGCAACGCCTCCACCCGGGCTTCCCATTGCCGGTGCAAACCATTGCGCAGGGCGCGAAAGTCGTAGGGCGCGGGCCAGTGTTTGCGGCGCAAGATGTCAAACACGGCGCTTCGAGCGGTGTCGTCGCCGCTGGCGGCCAGGGCCGCGCGCACAGCACCTGCCGAAGCCAAGCTCTCGGCGCTGGCCCACAAACGGCTGCCCAGCAACACACCGTCAGCGCCCAGCACGCGCGCTGCTGCCAAACCGCGCCCATCAGCAATACCACCGGCTGCGAGCAGCAGGGTGTGGGGAGAGCGTGCGGCCAAGGCATCGGCCAACTCGGGCACCAGGCTGAAGCTGCTGCGCCCGTTCAAGCTGTTCATGCCGTGGCCTCCGGCCTCCGCGCCTTGCGCCACGATGACGGCTGCGCCAGCTTCCAAACACGCGGGCAGTTGCGCGAGTTGTTGAATTTGGCAAAGGAGTGGCACGCCACGCGCTGCCAAGCGCGCGGCATAGGGACGCGGATCGCCAAAGGACAGCATCAGCGCGGCGGGGGTGTGCGGCTGGTCGAGCAGCCAGTCGAGGGCGCTGGCGTCCTCCTCCAGTTTCCAGGTGATGAAGCCGCAGCCCAATCGCGGCGCGGCCTCGGGCAGCAGACTTAAAGCCAAAGCGTGTTCGCGCTGCACCCAGGGCAGGTCGCCATAACCGCCGCCCAGCAAGCCCAAGGCCCCGGCGTTGGCACAAGCTGCAGCGAGTGCGCCGCCTGCGGCCAGCGCCATCGGGGCCAGGGCGATCGGCGTGGTCAATCCAAAAGCGGTGCTGAAGCGGGTGTGCATGAGGGCGATTATGGGTGCGGGTAAACGATGGGCGCGGCGCGGTTGCTTGCCACCTATATTGAAAAGCCAAACAAAACCATTTCTGGAGACTTCTCACATGCGTTCTCTGTTCAATGTCAAAGCCGTGGCGCTGGCCGCCCTCCTGCTCACCGGCGCGGTGCACGCGCAAACCTACGGCAAGCCGCAGGTGGTGGTGCCGCCCTCCAACTTCAAAGGCGTGCACGGTTTGGCGGTGGATAACCAGGGCCGCTTGCTGGCCGGCAGCGTGGTGGGCATGTCCATCACGCAGGTGGATCAACAATCGGGCAAAGGCACGATCTTGGTCGATGCGCCGCAGGGCCAAGCCGATGACATCGCCATCGGCCCCAAAGGCGAGATGGCTTGGACCTCGTTCTTGCAAGGCGTGGTGCGCATCCGCGACAACGACGGCGCGCCGATTCGCGTGATTGCCAAAGACCTGCCGGGCATCAACTCCATTTCCTTCGACCCCAAAACCGGCAAGCTGTATGCATCGCAGGTGTTCTTGGGCGACGCGCTGTGGGAACTGGATGTCACCGGTGCGGCTGCCCCGCGCTTGATCAAAAAAGACCTGGGGGGTTTCAACGGTTTTGAGGTCGGCCCCGACGGTTGGATCGTGGCCCCCCTGTGGTTCAAAGGGCAAATCGTCAAGCTCAACCCGGCCGATGGCGAGATCAAAGTCATCAACAGCGAATTCAAGGTACCCGCCGCTGCCAACTACGACAGCAAAGGCAACATCTGGGCGATCGACACCAAGACCGGCGAGTTGTTCAAGATCAACCCCGCCGATGGCAAGCGCAGCAAAGTGGCACAACTGGGCACCGGCATCGACAACCTGGCGCTGGACAAACAAGACAACATCTTTGTCTCCAACATGGTCGACAACGGCGTGCAGCAGATCAACCCCAGCAACGGCAGCGCACGGCAAATCACCAAAGGCGGCATGGCCGCACCGGGTGGCCTGAAGCTGTCCGAGGACGGCAAAACCCTGCACGTGGCGCATTTGTTTGGCTTGCGCTCGCTGGACTTGGCCAGCGGCCAACTCGCCGACGTGGCCCGCATGCACGGCGACGCCATCGAGTACCCGTTTGCAGTCACCTTGTCCAAGGACCACTATGTGCTGTCCAGCTGGTTCACCGGCACGGTGCAACTCCTGAGTCGCAAAGACAAATCCACCAAAGCCATGGCGCATGGCTTGGCCGCACCCATGGACGCGGTGGAACTGCCGGACGGCCGCGTGCTGGCCTTGGAGTTGGCGGCTGGCGCTTTGACGCAACTGAGCAGTGCGGACCTGCACGACAAAAAACAAGTCGTGACCGGTTTGCAAGGCCCCACCCAAATGATCTTGGGCAAAGACGGCGCGGTCTACATCACTGAGATGGCGGGCCGCTTGCTGCGCGTGGACACCAGCACGTGGGCCATGAGCACGGTGGCCGAGGGCTTGGCCGGACCTGAAGGTTTGGCGCAAACACCGGCGGGCAAGTTCATCGTGGCCGAGGCCGCCAAGCGCCAACTCACCGAGGTGGACCCCGCCAACGGCAACAAGCGCGTGATTGCCGCCGACCTGCCGATTGGCTTTGAGGCCGGCCCCGGCTTGCCCCCGCCTTACCTCACCACCGGCGTGGCGGTGGCGGCTGACGGCACGGTGTATTTCAGTGCGGACCGGGACAACGGGATTTACAAGATCAAGCCGAATTGAGTGGTGTCGCGCGTGGCTGTGAAAAGCGGCAGGTTCATGGCTTCAAAGCATGAAACCTGCTCGCCAACCACACGAGCAGCAACACCGGTAGACCCAAGAGCGCCGTGCCTGCAAAGAACCAGGCATAGCCAGCGGCGTCCACCGCCACCCCTGAAAAGCCGGCTAAAAATTTCGGCAGCAGCAGCATGAGCGAGCTGAACAAAGCGTATTGCGTGGCCGAGTACTGCACGTTGGTGAGCGACGACAAGTAGGCGATGAAGGCCGCCGAGGCGATGCCGCTGCTCAGGTTGTCGGCCGACACCACGGCGATGAGCGCATACAGGTCGTGGCCGTGCAGGGCCAAGCCCGCGAACAGCAGATTGGTGGCGGCACTCAGCACCGCACCCAACATCAACACGCGCATCACACCAAAGCGCAGCACCATCACGCCGCCGATGAACGCGCCCACCAAGGTCATCACCACGCCATACAGTTTGGTGACGGTGGCCACCTCTTCTTTGCTGTAACCCATGTCCACATAAAACGGATTGGCCATGATGCCCATGACGATGTCGCTGATGCGGTAGCTGCCAATCAAGGCGAGCAACAAGACGGCGTGCCAACGGTAGCGCTGAATGAATTCGGCAAACGGCGCCACCACGGCAACGTTCAACCACTGGCGCAGGTTGTGTGCGGGCGGCATGTCCACCGCCGCCGGTTCTTTGGAGAACAACACCGTGGCCATGCCCACCGCCATCGAGATGGCCATCACGGTGTAGGCCCAGGCCCAGGCCGCATCTTGGTAGGTGCCTGCTGGCAAGCCGCCCACTTCGGCTTTGGCGGCGATCCAAAACACACCGGCACCCGCCCAAATCATGGCCAAGCGGTAGCCGGTTTGGTAGCTTGCCGCCAGCACCGCTTGAAGCCGGGCGGAGGCCGACTCGATGCGAAAGGCGTCCAAGGCGATGTCTTGCGTGGCTGAACCAAACGCCACCAACAGCGCAAAGCCCACCAAGGGCGTCAAGCTGTCTTGTGGATTGACCGCGGCCATGCCCAGCAGGCCCATCACAATCGACACCTGCGCCAACAACAACCAACTGCGGCGACGACCCAACATGGGCGTCAACACCGGAATCGACAAGCGGTCCACCAGTGGCGCCCACACCCATTTGAAACCGTAGGCCAACCCCACCCAACTCAAGAAGCCGATGGTGGCGCGGTCGATGCCGGCTTCACGCAAGCGAAAACTGAGCGTTCCCAACACCAGCAAAAGTGGCAAACCCGCCGAAAACCCCAAAGCCAACATGCGCAAACTGGGGGGACTGAGGTAAATGAACAGCGCGTCTTGCCAACGCAAGGACAAACGGGGCTGAGTTGGGTTATCGTTCATACCCCTTATTGTGCGACCCTCTGGAACACCAGCCCCATGCCAACCAAACGCGCTTTTCTTCATGCCTGTGCCGGCTGTGCGGCTGGCCTGTTTGCTTTCGATGCCTTGGCCCGCGATGGTGTGGAGGTGGGCGGCACGTCCAAGTTTGCCAAGCTGGTGCCCGCAGGCGACGTGGAAAACTCGGCGCAAGTGCAGTATGGCCAGATGATGAAGCAGGCCAACGAGAAGGACGCGTTGGCCGGCGACGACCACCCGCAAGTGATCCGGTTGCGTGCGATTGCCAACAAAATCATCCCGTTCAGCTACGAGTGGAACCCGCGCGCACGCGAATGGAAATGGGAAGTGAACTTGCTGGGCTCCACCCAGATCAATGCGTTTTGCATGCCCGGGGGCAAGATTGCTTTTTACAGCGGCATCCTCACCAAGCTGGAATTGACCGACGACGAGGTGGCGATGGTGATGGGCCATGAAATCGCCCACGCCCTGCGCGAACACGCGCGCGAACGCATGGGCAAAAGCATGGCCACCACGGGCTTGTCTCGTTTGGGCGGCGCTTTGATTGCGGGTTACTTTGGCATTGATGCGCGGGTCACCGATGCGGTGGCACAGCAAGGCGCGCAACTCTTGTCGCTGAAGTTCAGCCGTGAAGATGAAAGCGAAGCCGACTTGGTGGGCATGGAGTTGGCCGCCCGCGCCGGCTACAACCCGCGTGCGGGGGTGAGCTTGTGGCAAAAAATGAGCGCCGCCAACAAAGGCGCGCCACCGCAGTGGCTCAGCACCCACCCCTCGGGCAGCACACGCATCAAAGAGATCGAAGCCAACTTGCCCAAGGTGAACCCGCTGTATGAGCGGGCCAAGGCGTCGTGAAAACACCGCATCTGATGCGCGCGCATCAGATACACTCGAGCCATGCGAACCACCTTGGACCTGGATGATGACGTCTTAGCCGCTGCCAAGGCCTTGGCCAAAGCGGGGCAAACCACGGCTGGGCGCATCATTTCAGACACCATGCGGCGCGCCATTCAAAGTGGTTTGGCAGATCCCGTATCCAGCCCATCAGTCCTGCAAGTCCAAGAAGTCCAAGCGGTTCATGGGTTCAAACCGCTAACATTGCCGGGGCAACACATCGTCACGGCCGACATGGTGCGGGCCATCCGAGACGAACTGGGCGATTGATGCGGGCCTTGCTGGACACCAGCGTGTTGATCGCTTTGTTGGATGCCAACCATGTGCATCACCGGCTCACCATGGCGTGGTTTCAGCAGCATCAAAACGGCTGGGCGAGTTGCCCCATCACCCTCAATGGTTGCATCCGCATCTTGTCGCAACCCAACTATCCGAATCGACTACCCATGGTGCGGGTTGCGCAGGGTCTGAACGAGGCCATGCAGCACCCCATGCATCAGTTTTGGCCTGACGACATCAACCCCTTGGATGCAGCAGGCATTGTTTGGCAACAAGTGATGCGTCCCGTGGACATCACCGATGCCTACTTGCTGGCCCTGGCCGTCAAACACCAAGCTTGTTTGGTCACGTTGGATCAGGGGATTTCAATCGATTGGGCGAAGGATGCCAAACCCCAGAACTTGATGGTCTTGAGCGCTACAACGAAGCCTCAGGTGCCACCCACATAGGGGTTGCTGCGCCGCTCGCGGCCAAATGTGCTCTCGGGGCCGTGACCAGGAATGAACACCGTGTCGTCGCCCATGGGCCACAGGCGCTGCGTGATGCTGTCGATCAAATCTTGGTGGTTGCCTTGCGGGAAGTCGGTGCGGCCAATGCTGCCGGCAAACAGCACATCGCCCACAAACGCACGCTTTAATTCAGCCGAATAAAACACCACATGGCCTGGCGTGTGGCCTGGGCAATGCCGCACTTGCAGCGTGTGCGCACCCAGTGTGACGGTGTCGCCATCGGCCAACCAACGCGTGGGTTTGAAAGGACGCGCAGGTGGAAAGCCATAGCTTTCGGCGGCTTCTTTCAAGCCGTCAATCCAAAACTGATCGCCGGGGTGCGGGCCAATGATGGGCAGGTTCAATTGTTCGGCCAAATCGGCTGTCGCACCTGCATGGTCCAAATGGGCATGCGTGATCCAGATGGCCACCAGCTTCACGCCGAGTTGCTTGCAAGCGCTTTGCAAGAGGTCCAAGTCACCACCCGGGTCGATGATGGCGGCGGTCATGCCCTCGTCCTCCCAGACCACAGAGCAGTTTTGTTGAAAGGGCGTGACGGGGATGGTGGCGTAGTGGAGCATGGTGTTTGGCAAGCGCTGAGTCGGATGCGCCTAGTTTAGGCGTGCCATGACATCAAGCCGGCACATCGAACCGATACCCCACCCCATACACCGACGCGATGCAATCGCAGTCGGCATCCACGGCTTGAATTTTTTTGCGCAGGTTTTTCACATGGGTGTCGATGGCGCGGTCGCTGATATCGCGCTGGCTGTCGTGGACTGTTGCCAGCAACTGGGCGCGTGAATAGACCCGCCCTGGGCGGCTCAGCAGCAGCCGCAACATCATGAACTCGATGCGTGTGAGGTTGAGCCATTCACTGCGCCAACGGATGCGAAACGAGGCCTCGTCCACCGCCCACAAACTCGGCGTGGCTTTGAGAAGACCTTGCGAGCGGCGCAGCAATGCCCGCACGCGCGCCACCACTTCGCGCGGCGCAAAGGGTTTGCACACATAGTCGTCGGCGCCAGTGTTGAGACCCAGCAAGCGGTCCAGCTCATCGACCCGCGCGGTCAACATCAGGAGGGGTACATCGCTGAATGCACGCACAGCTTGGCACAGCGCGATGCCGTCCATGCCGGGCAGCATCCAGTCCAGCACCACCGCATCGGGGGTTTGTTGTTGAATCAAGCGCAGCGCCTCATGGCCGTCGTGTGCAGAGGTGGCATCCAAGCCTTCATCACGCAAATAACTCAGCAGCAAGGCGGCAATTTTGGGGTCGTCTTCGACCACCAAGACACGGCTGTTGTTGCTGTTCATGCGGCGTTGTCTGCCTGCAAGGGCAGCTTAATTTGAAACAACACACCGCCAAGTTCAGAGGCAGACGCGCTGAGGAGGCCGTGATGCGCTTTGGCGATTTGCGCGCCAATGGCCAAACCCAAACCACTGCCGCCAGCATCGCGGCTGCGCGAGGCCTCGGCGCGGTACAGCGGCTCAAACACGCGGGAAAGCTCGGCAGGGGAGAGGCTTGGGGCGCTGTCTTCAAGGTCAATGACCACCTGCTTGTCTTGGCCGTGCATGCGCAGCACCACTTGCCCCGGCGCGTGGGTGTAACGCAAGCTGTTGTCCAGCAGGTTGCCCAGCAGTTGTTCAATGCGCTTGGCGTCCCATCGCACGCTCAACGCGGGCCATGCGGTTTCAAACTGCAAAGTCAAACCGGCTTGTTGCGCACGCAGCGCAAAGCGCTGTGTGATGTTTTGCAGCAGTGCGACCGCATCCAAGGTTTCAAAGTAACAAGGCAGGGCGTTCAAGTCGGCCATGGCCAACAGATGCAAATCATCCACCAGGGCATTCAACTTCAACACCTCTTCGCGCAAGGACAGCAAGGTGGCAGGTGAGGCACTGTGGACGCCGTCGACCAGCGCGTCAATTTCACCGCGCAGCACCGTGAGCGGTGTGCGCAGTTCATGCGACATGTTGGCAATCCACTGACGTCGGCTTGCCTCAAGTTGTTGCAAGCCTTCAGCCATGCGGTTGATGTTGCGCATGGTGTCGCCCAATTCATCCGAGCGTTGTGTCTGTAGTCGTGTGTCCAACTGGCCTTGCGCAATGTGTTCGGTGGCGGTTTGAATTTGAATCAAAGGCCGCACCACCTGCCCTGCCGCCCAACGTGCCACCCATGCCGCCACCAACAGCAAAGCAGCGGCCACGACCAACATGCTTTGGTACTGCGCAGTCAAGAAATGCGTTTCCACGTCGCTGGGCACTGGCTTGAGTTTCAACATGCGCACCTTGGCCTCCACGCGCCCATTCACCAACACCGGTCGCTCCATCACGGGCCCAGGCGTTGCACGCCACACGCTGCCCAACAACAGTTCGCCGTTGAGGCCGACGATCGCCACCCGGTTTTTGAAAGCCTCGTTGCTGTCGCTGGGGCGTGGCGGGGGGCGAAAGAAACCACCTTGATTGGGGCCGTCGTTCGGCGGTGGCCGGTTCATGTCGTTTGGCGCTGGTCGATCATGGGGCGGTGCAGGTGGGCGAATGGCAAACCCTCGTTGGGTGTCGCCAAACGCATGAAACAAGGCCTCTATGTTGACGCCTTGCGCGGTCATGGCCTCCATGCCACCCGCTTCTTCGGCACGTGTCGACACCAGCGCGGTGAACGCTTCCAGTCGTTCCACATCGCGGCTGGCCAAAAAATCGGTGAAGCCATTGCGCAGGTTCCACGCGTTCAAGGCACCCATGCACAACACAGTCAGCAGCACAGCGGACAGCAGCAACAGGGTTTGGGTGTGGGCAAGGCGAAAGCGCATGGAAAGGGATTTGGCCAATCAAATGTGTGCAGATTGTGAAGCCGCACCCACATTGTCACCACATTGAATTTTCAAAATGCTGTCACGGTCAACGTTTGGCTTGATCTTTTGAGAAAGAAGAACCATGAGGAACAAACTCGGCCTGGGCGCCTTGGACATGGAAGTGCAGCAAAGGGACTGGGCAGCGCGGCTCTTGTTGGCGAGCACGATCTGGGCATGCAGTGGGCCTGCGGTGTTGGCACAAGAAGCCATCGGTGCCGACCTCACCTTGCCGTTTTACGCACGTGAAGGCGGCAGTGTGCGCTTAGGCGCTTCAACCCACTCAGACATATCAGGCGACCAGCGTCCAGGTCTTGCTGTGGTGCCCTCGGTGGAATACCACTGGGCCAACGGCTGGATGATTGGCACTGACCGTGGTGTTGCCTACAACTTCTCCAAAGAACCGGGCGTGCAATACGGCTTGGGACTGGGCGCAGACATGGGCCGCCGCGCCAGCAGCACGGGTGAACTCGCGGGCATGGGCAGCATCGATGCCCAATTCGAATACACCGGCTTTGCCATGGTCGAGTTGCAACACGACTGGCGTGTGTTGTCGGCACTGCGTTATGGCGCGGGCGACAACAAACAGGGCGCGGTGCTGGAGTTGGGCGTGAACTACAACTTGGACTTGGCCCCGCGCTGGCGTGCTGGTTTGAACCTGGGTGCCAAGTTGGCCAACCAAAACCACATGCAAACCTATTGGGGGGTCAGCAGCAGCCAGTCGGCTTCAAGCGGTCACGCGGTCTACACACCCTCAGCTGGCTTGAGCGAATTGAACGCCGGCGTCAACCTCAACTACCAAATCACACCCCGTGTGTCGGTGTCCACCGGCGTCAACGCCATCAGTTTGCAAGGCGCTGCACGCAACAGCCCCTTGGTCACCAAGCCCGACAGTTTGATGGGCACGGTGTCCATCGGCTATTCATTTTGAAACTCAAAGGAGAAAACATGTCCAACATTGGCGCAGTCCATTCAAAAGCAGTTCTACAAACCATGCCGCAGGCACGCACCACAGCTGGCATTTCAGCCGATCAAAAAGAAAGCATGAACAAGGTGTTGAGTCAATTTGATGCCAACAACCTCAGCAGCGCAGACGCCAAAAAAATCACCACAGCATTCAAAAAACTAGGCGTTGAGCCCGGGCGCGCTTTGGAAGAGGTGATGGCCGCCGCCGGCTTCAATGCCCAGCAAGTGGGGCAGCTCGCATTTGGCGCAGGTGCCATGCCCGCCGAAGGCCCGGGTGGCAGCAAGGGGGTGGACACGGTGCGCAGTTCGTTGGCTGAACTCAAGGGATCCATGCCGCCTGCTGGTGGTCCACAAGGTGGCCCGCCCCCACCGCCGCCTGCGGGCGGCGGCCAAGACGTCACAGACATTTCGAGTTTTTTGAAAGAGTTGCTGGATGCTTTATCCACCAGCAGCAGTCAAAGCACGAGCAACACAAGCACTGACACCAGCTTTGACAAAGTGCTGCAAAGCGCTTCCAAATTGTTGAAAACCAATGGCATGGAAGCTTCAGAAGACAACCTGAAAAGTTTCATGCAAATCGTGCAAAAAAACTTGCTGAACTCCATGGACGACAAAGGCAGCCTGATTGACAACATGACCTGATCACGTCAACAAGAAGATGGCGAGATTGTGGGGCTCGCGCCATCTTTTCACCACATTGTTTTTTCAAAATCAATTCGCAGCCACAAAGGTGTTGGCTGATTTCAAAGGAGCTTATTCATGAACCATTTCTCTCAACAAACCATCCGCGCACTGATCGCATCAGCGGCGGTTGCCGCACTCACCGCCTGCGGCGCATTGAACGCGCAACAAGCCCCGCGCCACGAGAGCGGCCACAAACCACCCCCTGAAGCCTTCGAGGCTTGCAAGTCCTTGAAGAGTGGCGACGACTGCAGCTTCACGGCGAAACAGGGTGAGGCCAGCGGCAACTGCTGGGCACCTGAAGGCAAGCCCTTGGCATGCAAGCCCAAGAAGCCCATGACCGAGGCTGCGCCTGCTAAGCAATAAACAAGGAGAAAGCACATGAGGATTCAAACATTCATTCGTGCTGGCATGATGGCCTGGGGCCTCATGTTGCTCAGTGCCTGTGGCAGCTCGAACACCTCAACCGTTGGCACCGCGTGCACAGGCGGGGACAGTTCAACGGGTACCACAGCAGGCACCGGCACCAGTGCCAGCACCAGCGGCGTGTTGTGCAGCTATGCCACCCGCGTTTTCAACAGCAGCGCATCGGTGAATGCTTGCGCAGTGGTGCAATGGTCGTGCAGCGGTACACGCCGAACGGTGACAGGCAATGGCTTGCCCGACCACAGCGTGGGCAGCTTTCCCAACAACGGCAACCCGGAAACCATGGCCGCTCAAAACGTGTCGGCGTCGGGCCGTTTGTCGCCCATTTGGACGAATGCCAAAACAGCCGTGAGCGGCCCCGGTGTGCCCATGGGCTATGCCTTGAACGGCATCAAAATCGATCCTGCAACTGCAGGTACTTGCAACGATGCAGGCACGTCTTGTCCGCTGGGGCCAGGTGGTGGCGGCAGTTGGAACATCGAAGCCATGGGGCAGACAGCCTTCAACTTTGGCACCGACAGCAACAACGCCCATGTGCAACCCGGTGGCGCCTACCACTACCACGGCGTGCCAGAAGGTTTGGTGACCAAGCTCAACAAAGGGCAGGCCATGACCCTCATTGCTTGGGCGCCTGATGGTTTCCCAATCTATGCGCGTTATGGCTACACCACAGCCAACGATGCCACTTCCGCCATCAAAGTCATGGTGTCCAGTTACACCCTCAAAACCACCCCGGATGCCAACCGGCCAGCGACCCATCTTTACGCCATGGGCACCTTCACCCAAGACTATCAATACGCGCCGGGCGCAGATGGCTTGGACGAATGCAATGGCCGAACTGGCGTGACGCCTGAATTTCCCAATGGCATCTACCACTACTACGCCACCGACACCTACCCTTTCTTTCAGCGCTGTGTGAAAGGACAGCTCTGATGACGACCACGCATGCATGGCGACTTTTCAAGTGGTGCGCAACCATGTGGTTTGCGCTTTTGATGGGTCTCACACCTGCGCAAGCGCATTGGATGGCGGCGCAAAAAGGAACCCTCAATTTCGCAGGCGATGCGGTGTTCATGGTCCTGTCCGTGCCGACTTCTGCCCTGCAAGGGGTGGACGATGACGGCGATGGGGCCTTGTCCAAAGACGAATTAAGCCAACACCTGGGCAGCATCCGTCAACAGCTGAAGCAGGGCATGGCGCTTGAAGTGGCCAACAGCGCCATGCCATTGCAACTGGTCATGGT
>JACCDP010989001.1_pt1 | contig 16144 bp, 13 predicted proteins | sample 7445841 | NCBI WGS metagenome assembly JACCDP01 (sample SAMN15323441, study PRJNA562643) | freshwater metagenome | isolation source: river surface water | place: USA:Blue River Watershed | collected 2017-08-17 | reverse complement strand
ATGGAGGATTTAATAGCTGACACGATTTACACGCTCCAAAGAATCTGTACTGTCCAGGCGGCACAAGCGACCAGCCAGAGTATGGTGAAGACTTGTAATAACAAACGCACTCCAACTGGTTTAACGTAATCCATCCAGATGTCACGCATACCTACCCAGACGTGATAGTACAAAGCAAGAAAGGTCACGAGTGACAATAACTTAAACCATTGCATTGCAAACAAACCAGCCCAGCCTTCATACGTCACTTCATCGGTAATCAAGTAAGCAACCAGCAAAACTAAAGTGAACAGCGCCATCACAACCGCTGTGACTCGCTGAGCTAACCAATCTTTCAAACCATAATGCGCACCAACTACTAAGCGCTTAGGTCCTATACGTTCGATCGTCATGTTTACGCTCCAAACAATTTGAGTGCGACTAATGCAGTTAAAGGCAAGCTGACAGCAAAAACGATACGAGCAGATTTACGCGCACCTTCTTTGCTTAAGCCTATATGCGCATCCATGATCAGATGACGTATGCCACCACATAAGTGATGCAGATATGCCCAGCTCAATGCAAGTATCGCTAGCTTGACTGACCAGTGACGTACATAACCTTGCAAATAGTTGAAGGAAATTTCAGAGGTAATACTTTTCTCGAAAAGATAAAGCACGAACGGCAGCAATAAAAACATCAATGCACCACTCACACGATGCAATATCGACACCACACCTGCTAAAGGCAAGCGGTAGTGCATCAATTGCGTGATGTTTATGTTGGTATATATTGACTTAAGATTTTTTTTTTGATCAGTCATATCGATTGTCTTGCGCATCGCAGATTAATTTTTATTAATTAAGAAGCGATAAAATCCATATCAGCTTGCGAACGAAGTTCTAATTCAACACTCGAACTAGTATATTTTTTCTTGAAGCTTAACTTCAATATTAGGCAGCGTAGACATTTGAAGACGATAAGCCAGCAGCCAAATAACTAAAATACCGAGTGCCCACCAAATAATTTGCCAGACCCAAATAGAAGGTAGTCCCAAGGCCCATATAGCCACACCACCATCAGGCAAAGAAAATAAATAATTACCAAATACTGAGCCAGGGCCTAACCCAAAAAATAACCAGCCTAATGCAAATGTCCATGAAACAGGCCTCAAAAAACGTTTTTCATTTGAAGCGGCAGCGGCTAAATTCAAGTAATCATGAAATTTTGCTTTGTGTGCTTTTTCTTTATCATTCTGAGAAACTAGTGAAATCAGCAAACATAAAGTTAGATTAAAGATGATTCCCCAACCAGCAGAGTGTATGGTCCAAGGCCAGCGCCCCCAAGGTAATTGGATTCCAAAAAATTCTGCCAATGACAGTCCGAAAGAATCTGTGAACACCACTATTACAAGGCCAACACCAAGTCCAACAATGGCGGCTGGACGAGTTATCCATCGCATCCAACACAATCCAATTAGTGCTGGCAGTAACTGTGCGCCAAATCCCATGGCCAGAGAACCGAGTTGAATCTGTGCACGCGGGGCAAAAGTTGCTAAAAGCAAAGCTGATAGCAATACGAGACCTATAGCAATGCGCGCCAATAACTTTTGCTCTTTATCATCAACATCTGAATTTATGTATGGCTTGTAAAAATCACGAACAAACATCGTTCCTGCTGTTGAAGCAAAAGCAGAAGCCATTGCGTGAATCGCAGCGAAACCGCAAATCGCTAGCAATGCTGCCAGCCATGGTGCACGTGAGCTAATGATATGAATCAGATGTGCAACTAGTCCGGATTCTTTGCCTCCACTTAGGTCGGGTAAGACATGCGAAATTGTTAACCCGAGCTCATCAAGAGCCGCTGATGCACCTAGAAAATTCGCCCCCATACCCTGCGCAACACCGAAGAAAATCAGAACTAAGCCAATGACTACACCTGATATCCATACTTGTTGTGGACCAAAGCCTTTAGTATCGCGACAGCTGAAAGCCCAAATTGTAAAAGCAGGTGCAGCTTGAATACCCATCAAGGCGATGCTGTAGCTAAGTACCATTGATGCAGTCCATACACCGCCGTTTGGTGCTTCTCGCCCTAGACCCTCAGTGAATTGGATCACACCAGGTATTTCAAAATAAGCGTTATAACCAGAAGCAGGCGTGCCCAAAGGACCAATTCCTTTAGCAGAAAATTTAGCTAATACATCAACAAATTCACCAAAGCCGCCAAATTGAAAATAAACAATCAGTCCTACTGCAATCATGCCAGCCGAAAAGAACAAGCATTGCAATGCACCGACATAGGCGGCTGCTCGCAATCCACCAAAGCACACATACAAAAACAACACTGCTGTCATCACCCACATTGCTACGCTCCAGTGCACTTTACTATCCGAGAGTACCTGTACCAGATAGCCAGAAGCAGCAAGCTGCATACCAAGAAAAGGAATAGCAAAGGCAAGGGCAACAAAGAGCACCATCCAACGCATTGCAGTACTACTGTAATACTCGGAAAACATCTCGGCTTGCGTGACATAACCGAATCGTTTACCCAATATCCACTGACGCTTTAAGAAAAGTACTCCTGTTAGAGGAATAGAAATCGCACATAAGGACAATGCTGCGTATTGAAAGCCATCGCGAAAAATGAAAGCAGGCTGCCCCAGAGCAGTCCAACCACTAAATGAGATAGCAGTAGCAGAGAGAACAAAGATCCAGGATGGAATCTGTCTACCACCTAGAAAAAAATCTTCTGCAGTATGGGCCATGCGCGATGTCACCACTCCCCAGAACAGGGTATAAGCAAAATAAAGCGCAATCAGGGCAATCAGCCAAATCAGGGTGACAGTCAAAACAAGCCTCGTCAGTATTTTCTAACTCGATGAACCATCAAGTACGACTCCCTGATGCCAAATTTAATGAAAAGCGTAGCTATGAAACTCAAAAGTATTGCGGTAAATCCAGATAAACCGATTATCAGATTCACCTTTGTAAAATTTGGATCAAACAACCAGCTAGCGACAAAAGCGATCATCGATAATCCATACAAAATAAGCGCTAAGGCAATTTCACCATTTGTAAAATGCGAATCGAAAATCTTATTAATGATTAGGTGCGCAGCAAATCCAATTAGGAAAATCACAAACCCAGCTAGGCCCGCCACTAAATCGCTCTCAGCAAAGCCCGACTGAGCCAAACAGAATCCAAAGGTTCCGAAGAAGGCCCAATTGGTAAAGACCGCAACGCGTTGCTCGATATGCGCCATCTTCATATTCTGTATTAGATCGTCCATCGATTACTCACCCATTTTGATTACTTACGCTTGACAGGATCTTTGGAAGATTTCTCATCTGAGACCTGCATATGCTCGAGCTTAGCAATGCTTTCCAATCCACCTAAGTTCGTAATCGAGTTGGGCGACATCCCAATCTCTGACAAAAGGTTGTCGACGAATGGTGCCTGTGCACGGTAACGCAATGCTGAGCTCACGACATTGTCAGCCAAGCTACCGTTGCGCGGCGTATCCGATCCGCCAGTTGATGGAGATCCGCCACCAGAATCTGAACCGCCAATCTGCGCTCCGCTCATACCTGGTAATCCATCGACCTGCAGAATCTTGATCGATTCGATGTTTTCCATCGGCTTGACGCTCTCGCGAATAATGGAAGGAAGATTCTGAATAAGCTGCGTATGTAATGCACTAAGACGGCTTTTATCCGAACGGAGGTTTTCGGCTTCGTTGAGCTTACTATTTCCTTCCGCATCGACCTGAAAGCGGAAGCGAGCAGCTTCAGAGGCAGCACGGTCAGCATCGGCATGATCCATGGCAGCAGTCTTTTCAGCAGCTGCAAAGGTGACGACCTTAATAGCTTCACGCTCAGCTTGCTGTGCAGCGGCAATCAAATCGATCTGCTTACGACGCTCAGCGATTTCTTTCTCTCTGGCAGAGATTACTGACTCTTCAGCAGCAACCATCAAAGCACGTGACTTCTCTGCTGATGTACGAACTTCAGCTTCACGTTTTGATTTTTCTGCAACAGCAATAACACGGTCTTGATCTTCAAGCTCAACCATTCGACGACGAAGTACATCACGCTTCTCAGCTTCTTCTTCTTTGCGAATTTGCTCATCAATAACTGCCAACTCGGTTCGTATACGAGCTCGTTCAACCGCTTCGCGTGATGAAATTTCTGCCTCCTCGATTTTTCTCTCACTGTCGGACCGCTCTAAGGCTACTTCTGTTCGCTGATGAGCTCGATGAATTGCTAGATCACGCTCTTCTTCTAGTCTCCATAACTCAGCTTCTTTATCAATTGAAATGATTACTTTTTCTGATTCAAGATTTTTATGGCGGATAGCAATGACGGATTCCTGCTCAAAGTCATTGCGCTTTTTCTTACGCTTTTCGATTTCCTCGGTCAACTTTGTTTGGCCTTCTGCTTCATTCACAGCTACTGCAATAGCTCGATCCTGATTTTCGATATCTAGAGTGCGGCGACGAGCAATTTCAAGTTTTTGAGTCTCGAGATTACGTAAAATGGCTTCAGCCTCAATCGCATTTTCCTGCTGGATGCGAGTTTTTTCGACCAACTCTTTGGCTCGTAGTTGAGATTCTTCTATCTCACGCTCGCTTTCTGCTCGTTCTCGCGCTACCTCGGCGCGCTGCTTCGAGCGACGAACGGCTACTTCGCGCTCCTGATCGAGTCTGGAATATTCGCTTTCCTGATCAATACTCAACGCAAGTTTTTCTGACTCGAGATTTTTCTTACGGATTGCAATCATCGTATCCTGCTCAATATCATTGCGTTTTTTCTTGCGACTTTCGATTTCTTCAGTAAGACGGGTCAGACCTTCAGCATCAAATGCATTGGAAGGATTGAACATTTTGATATCAGCCTGATCAAGACTGGTGAACGATACAGCCTCGAGCTCTAGCCCATTTTTTGTCAATGCTGCAGCAACCTCTGTTTTAACGCCTTTCACATATTCGCTGCGATTTTCGTGGATTTCTTCCATCGTCATCTTGGCGGCTGTTGAACTCATTGCATCTACAAAGCGACCTTGCACCAGATCACGCAGGCTCTCTGGATTAAGCGTGCGATTACCCAGAGTTCGCGCTGCAGCGGCAACTGCTTCACCGGTAGGTATTACCCGCACAAAAAATTCCACGACAACTTCGATTCGCATGCGGTTTTTAGTGATTAGAGATTTCTCACCATTCCTTCGCACTTCAATGCGTAAGGTATTCATGCTCACTTCAGTAATGTCATGCACTATCGGAAGAACAAACGCACCACTTCCCATAACGATTTTCTCGCCGCCAAAACCCGTTCTAACAAACGACAAGTCTTTAGAAGAATGGCGATAAAGCCAATGCGTTAAGTAGACACAAATCGCGATGACGATTGCGACCAGAATAATAATTGCAATGATATCTGCGCCGTTCATGCTGTACCCCTCCAAACCATTTTCAAAATTTTGTTCTAGTCACCATATCAATGCTGACCTGAAAACCGGATTACCTTGATGAGTAAGCCGAATCTTTTACTGCAACCGTCAAAATCGCCAGACCGAAACCAATCTGATTAATTAGATCGGCCAAGTTATAAACAATACTTAACTTCGGACCTTCTACGCCACCTGCAAACCGTGAAATGAAATACACCAGCGGATACAGGGCCCAGCCGATCGTGACAATCAGGCGAAGCCAGAAAAAACCTCGCTGGATGATTTCATTGCCGCTATTGGAATTTATCTCGCTCAAACGACCGAAGAATACTTCGCCCAGAACATACAACCAGCCGACTAAGCCAATTAGGAAACCAAGCGTCGGATGCATAAGATTCACATCGCCTAGGTAGCGCGCCAAAACCATCAGAATTGAGACAATTAAAAGTCGCCAGAACAAACCAACAGGAGGTTGTGAAATTGTGCCAATAAAAAAATACAGCGCCATAACTTGTAATGGCATGCTGATTTGCCAGTCAATATAGCGATAGATAATCGTGATCTGTTGTGCATCGAACCAGACCATGCTTGAATGAAAATAATGCATTGCACCGATCAGCGTGACCATGCCAGCTAATGTCACTGGTAGCTTCCATCTTTTTGATACCCATGCTGTTCCTATGATGAGCAACAAAGTAGTCACTACCATCGCCATCAATAATAAAGAGAACGAGCCGCTGGCCACATCGGTTGCCTGTAGCAGTTTGTTACTCATAGTGCACTCTCCGGATAAATTGATAAGTCATATTCAAGTTGTTTAAATCTGTGTGCGTATATGTGGAGATCGTGCATATAAAGCTACCATCGGCACGATCAATAAGCCGAAAATAAATTGTTGCCATTCAAAGCGCAAGCCAATGCCAACTAAAAATGAAGTCAATACCTGCAGCACAAGTACTCCAATCACCGTAAATCCGTAACCACCATATCCACCCAACAGCGAGGTACCACCCATAACGACAGCTGCTAACGTCATAAATAAATAAGGTTGTCCGACACCGATAAAACCACCACCACTCCAACCTAAAAGTAGCTCACCTGTCAGCGCAGCAACACCACCGCTAATTGCGTAAGCGCCAATCCAGTAACGACGTTCTGAAATAGATAATCGGTCCGCAGAGGTTCTATTGCCTCCGAGCGCATACAAATTACGTCCATATACAGAATTTTTTAATCCATAAATCAACACGGCAGCTACGATGACCCAGATAAAAATCACAGGAGGCACATCTAGACCAAAAGTATTACCGTTCATAGACGCAAGATTTTTTAGCCAGTTAGGAACAGTGCCAAACACATTACCAGCGTACTCAGTGCCAATACTTGTCAAGATTTGTGTAATACCCGATACAGCAAAGCCAACACCCAGTGTCAAAATTAGTGCTGAACCTTGCAGACGAAAACTTAGAAATCCGTTAATGATGCCGATGACTACTCCTAGTAGCAGTACGATAATTACTGCTAACCAGGGTGGCACACCTAGTCCAATTAAATATAGCAACCCAACATTAGCTGAGCCGATAATGAATGGAATAGATAAATCTAGCCCGCCCATTAATGCAACTAACGTCTGACCGAGACAGGCAAGACCAAGAAAAGATGCAAAGACCAACATAGATTTGATATTTGTTAGGCTTAAAAAGCCATCGATCTTCATTGAAGCAACAATGAATAAAGCAACAAGAACCGTTAAGCCTATAAATGCGCTGCGGTTATCAACAAAAAACTGACTGACTTTGACAGCAACTATAAGAAGCAGGACTAGAATCAGCCCAACAATGATATTAACGAGCGAAAGAAAACTATCAATGGCTGCAGCAAGAATGAAAAATGCGGTGATTAATAAACCAAGGCTAATCAGCAACCCAAGATTACGCAATGCAAACTCACGTAAGGCAGCTCTGCTGCTAACCGGATCTTTATCTTTACCATCATCATTAATACTAAGTTCAACTAGCCAGCGGTTTAGATAGGAATTCCAAACCCAGATCACAAGTGCAAAGGTCGCCGCAGTAAGAAAAATAACTTGCTGTGCCGGAACACCTTGCCAGAAACCAAGTATCAGGCCAAGACCGGAAATAATCACGCCTAAAAACAGGCCGATCCATTTCGCAGCCCGACCGATAGGCGTCATCATCGCCTTGGTTTCATGAGCGGCGCTCATTTTTCGCTTCCCCCTTTGTACATGTCAGAGCCAAGCTTAGGTAAGGAAGAAGCTTCAACCAAGAAGTAACCACCCAACAAAACCGCTGTGGAGATAATCACGAAAATCAACGGCGTCATCTTGTGCTTTCCTGTTTGTGCCACAACAGCTCGCAATACCAAAACAAATGACAACAGAATAATGATCGCAAATGTAATAGGCCTTACCAATTGTGATTCAGATCTTTGCGTACTAGCATCACTATCTAATGGCTCGAAGATAAAACTACTTATTGATAAGCCAGTATTAGTCACCACCGATATTTCAGTGGTTGTATCTGCTACAGTTGGTTGCGATGATGCAGCTGGAGCATCAGGCTCTAGCTGCATCATAGAAAGTTCAGGCGAAGCTTCGCCTTTATTGAAAGTCGCAGAATCTGTAATTACAACAACAGTTGTATCTATATTTCCATTATCAGGAGAGATGCTTGCAGTCGTATTCTCTGGAACGGTTTCTACACTATTTAAATTCTCAGAATTGTCTGCAACCGTTTCAGCGATTTCAGTGCCTGATAACACCACTGGCGGAGGTAATAGCTCCGACAATTGCGACTGGTCTACTTCAGGTTTGGTCACAAGTCGATCATAGTCGTATTTTTTATGAAGGGTAATACTAAAGAAAATGAGCGTTAACACCATGAACAACATATATGGAGAGACTGCACGAATAAAACGCTGAATTTTTGGTAGCCCGACAGTAAGCAATAATGAGATAACTAGAATAATGCCATAGGCAAGATCAGTTACAAATCCCTGAACAGAACCAAAACTAAATGTCGCTAGTACGTAGCCGATCAAGAATAAATTAATTGCTCCTAACAATGAACCAGTGACGCCACCACGACCACCCGCTAGACTTGTGCCACCCAATACCAAAGCTGTCACAGCGATAAGTGTATAGGTAGTGCCTTGAGTAGGGTCACCTGATCCGATAAGAGCAGTGAAGGTTAGTGCCGCAAGCGCACTGAAAACCCCAGAGATGACATGAGCACCAAGCCTTACGATATAGATACGTACACCACTGGTATAGGCAGCACGTTCATCAGAACCCATTAGGCGAAGATGACCATAAAAAGCAGTGTTAGAAAATAATAACCAGCCTGCGGTTGCTAGAATAAGAATGACTAGGATAGGCGAATCAATTGTTGTACCTGCACCCCATGGCATCATCCAATCCGGTGCAGTGCCGCCTGGACGCGACATGATCACTAGATTAATTCCTGACAGTGCAAGAAATCCGCTAAGCGCAACAATGATCGGCTGCACACGAACGAAAATTATGATTAGTCCCATTAGTAATTGATATGCAACGCCAACAGCAATCGCATATAAAAATACGGCAATCGGAGACGAAACAAGGTCTGCGCCATGCAACTGAATTAGTGTGACATTGATGAAACCGATCAGTGGGCCAACTGAAAGGTCGACTGTAGCTCTGCCTGCGATAGCCACCGACATTAATGCATAAGTAGCCAATATGAGTGGCGCAACAACAATGATGGCACTGCCGATGCCAGATGCCGAGATAAGGCTCGGACTGCGCAGTACCGCAACTACTAGCAATACAAACAACAGTAAAATCGGTACGAGCAAAAACGTGTTGAACGACACCGACGGTGCTCTGGCTTTGAAGTCACTCATCATAAACTTTCAAAGATACAACATCGCCATAATACAGACGCCGTCTCAACATGGATTTGCTCATTTTTCCAGGCTTGATTAGAAATAAATTACCAGCGACTGGAAGGTTTGCGCGATAAACTATCTTCTCTATTAGAGGAGAAGTTGTATTCCACACGTCCACTAGGTGCTGAATGCGATGAAGGACGACGATCGCGGTCTGCATCAACGATACGTGCCAACACGGGCATTAGGTATTTTTTAAATACCTCAGGGTTTTCACACATCGGGAAGTGACCGATTTCTTGCATGATGATAGTTTCAGAGTTGCGGATCTTTGCACCGGTCGCCTCAGTCATTTCAGGCGTACAGGCGAAGTCATACTCACCAGTCATCAGATATATTGGAACTTTGCCAGAAATCTTACGGCAAAGATCTCGGAAGTCGTGATCATGAGAATAGAAATGCAAATCACCTTTAAACACACCAGGACCGCCTTGCGCGTAATACCACCAAGTCTCCCAACGATATTCTTCCGGACTTTGCGGCGCCATCAAACCAAATACTGCTGTAGCACAGACTTCACCACCATGAATATGCGGATGATGTAGCGGATCAATCCACCAGCCTGGTGAATGATCACAAGCTTCAATCGCAATCAACGCAGATACATCGTTCTCGAAATTCAAAGCGATTGGCAAACAAATATTCCCGCCCATAGAGCTACCCATGATGACTGGTTTATGCAAATCAAGCGCATCGCAGAAAGCCATTACAAATTCCGAATAGAATTTAGAAGTCAGCTTGTACTCTTCTTCTTCTTTGTAAAAATCCTGATGAGGGATTGATTTGCCATGCCGTGGTAAATCGAGCGCGATGACACGGAAATTTTTTGTAATGTCTGGATCACAGAGTTGATGACGATATTCGCGTCCGTCGGTGCCAGCTGTGTGCAAGCAGACCATCGGAATACCTTGTCCGTTTTCCTCATAATAAACACGATACTCTTTGCCCGCATAAGTGACATACACGTATCGACCGACGATTGGATCGTGATTGGCCATATTAGTTAGCTCCCTTTTTGCCAAAAAAATGTTCGTTAAACTTGACGCATCAGCGACAGCATCCATGTCAATGCACGAAGGTTTTGCCAGAAAATTTTTGTATCGCCTTCAATTTTCAAGTTACCGTGCAATGGATGTGCCATAGCCCATATATCATTGAACATCGGTGGTGGCACCGGCTCAATGAACTTATTCCAGGAACTCGCAGGCGCACGCAATGCAAATTGCCAGCCCATCATGTTGGCGTGAATTTCATTGGAAACCATTTCGATTTTGCCACCGCGAACCTGAATGATGTAATCTTGTTCATCAATACCGATTACGAAATTGGCATCGAAAAAACGCCCTATCACTCTCAGAACCTTATCATCATTGACTTTTCTGGCCCATTTTCCAACCCACTCCACATCGAGCTCTGTCAATTTTGTGTAACGTGTCATCGTCCTCACCTCCTTCGGAACCTTCAACTAAAAATACTACTACCCATAAAAAACTCTGCGCTTAAAATTCTCATCCGGTTGGCAGCGGATTTACTGCCGGCCCATAAAATCCCATTAGACTCGTGCTCTGTATCGTAACCGGAAGAACTGCTTTAACGAATTCAACATAATCAGCATCATCTGGCAATTCCAGCTTGTCGACCTTTAATGCGTAAAGCGTGAAGATGTAGCGATGAGCTGCATCCGGTGGCCAAGGCCCGCCATAACCTCTGCCATATCCAGGAATTTTGAAAGTGACAAAATCACTATTAAGTTCGCACACACCTGAAGGCAATCTTCCACGCGGACTAGCACCTTCAGGCAATCCTGTTAAGACTCCGGGAATGTTATAGATCATCCAATGTGCAAATGCGCGCGGAAAATTAAATGCTGCCGGTATATCCGGATCAGTAACGGCTAAGGCAAAGCTACGTGTACCTGCTGGTGGCTCAGTCCAATCTATTTGCGGGGATATGTTGTTGCGCTCCGCAAAACGCATTGGTATTTCACCACCATCCTTAAATGCATTTGAATGCAATAAGAACGGCTTATCTTCTACAGGCAATGTATGCCGAGATATTTGATTTGGTAACTTGACTGGTTCTCGAACATTATGGTGCCTGGTGGATTGCCCAAACATCGCTGCAAGAATATTGATCCGATTTATATCACCACCGGTGAATTCATCAAAAATACTACCATTACGAAAAACAATCACTCTAGAACAGAAACCGATCAACTCTTCGATTTCGCTCGACATATAAATTACACTTTTGCCACTCTCAGCAAAATCACGTAAATGACTATAAAGCTCCGACTTAGCACCAATATCAATTCCGCGAGCGGGATCATTTAATATCAGAATATTCGGATTAAGCGAGAACGCACGCCCGATTAATACTTTTTGCTGATTACCACCTGATAGTGAAGTGATCTTGTTAGTCTTGTCCCCCATCCGGATTGAGAGACGCTCACGTTCCCAATGAAAAATCGCAGTTAAAGCTTGCCAATCAATGATGCCGAGTTTACCGCCATGGGATTTTCGTTTGTAAAGCGGGATAGTAAGATTTTCAAAAATACTTAAATTGGAAAAAATTCCTTCTCGCTTACGATCACCCGATACATACACAATACCGCGCTTGACGGCATCCTCTAGACCCACTATGTCTTCATAGCCACCATTTAGTTTTGCAACCTGAGGCAAAGACGAAACAGACTTTTCAACACCAGCCATGACTTTGGCAAACTCACTCTGGCCATGACCATCAAGCCCAGCAATACCGACGATTTCACCAGCATGCAACTTAAAATCAATTTCTTTACTATTCGGCCAGATCTTTAATGAACTAGCGCGCATTACTATTGGCGCATCTGCATCAAGTTCTAATATTTTTTTCTTAGAAGTGGCTTCATCGGATTTGCCAGTCATAAGCTCAATCAGATTTTTTTCAGTGATTTGATCTCTTTCGAGAACTCCAACATCACGACCATCTCTAAGAACAGTAACTTTGTCGCAAATTCGAATCATCTCAGCAATTCGATGTGTCACCATAATTACTGCTGATCCCTGATCGCGCAACTCACGGATTTTCACAAACAGTCTTTCCGTAGAGTCAAGATCTAACGCAGCAGACGACTCATCAAGTATTAATACTTTAGGCACACGCAACAATGCTCGACCGATAGTTATCCATTGTTTTAATCCGAGAGGCAATGAACCTACTAACAATTCTGGATTGATTTCCTGTCCAGTTAAATCTTGCATCAACAACTTTGCTGACTTAAGCTTTTCACTAGCAGACAATGAACGCGACCATAATCGATCTGCGCCTAAAAATAAGTTATCTACAATCGAACATTCATCAGCAACTAATACTTCCTGAAAAACAGTTGCTATTCCTATATCCCTTGCCTCATGTGGCATAGAAGGCGTTTTACCTAGAATAGAAACTTGTCCCGCATCGACTGGTAAAACACCCGAAATAACCTTGGCTAATGTACTCTTTCCACAGCCATTACCACCAAAAATGGCATGAATCTCACCAAGCGAAGCTTGAAAACTACAGCCATCAAGTGCTTTTGTTATTCCAAAAGATTTTCGCACTCCAACAATAGAGATACCGCCTGCCGCAAATGCGGCAGGCATTACCTTATGCTTAACTGAAGCCTGTTCTAACTGAACGTTTTGCATCATTGATTAAGAAAAATAATTTTATTTTTTAAATTTTTCTGGATCCGCAGGCTTTAGGAAGAATTGATCAAGATTGTCTTTACCGCCCCATTGAGCAATACCGATATTATGAAACTTATCTGAATTTTCACTACAAGTAGGTAAAGCTTTAACTACATCTGCATGGGTAAGTTTTTTAGGTGGAACCAAAATAGACTGAATCTTTGGACCTTGACCTTGCAGGGTACGCATCATAATGTTCCATGAGAGTTCAAAATCGTCACCTGGCGGCCAACCAACAAATGATGCACTGACAAATTTAGGATTATTTTTCCAGTAGCAAAGAGCCCCGATATTTTCACCAATAGTGATAGGGATCATCTTACGACCAGATTGCTGTAGCGCCCGTAACACACCAAGCTCAGAAGCAGATTGAACAATAATGCCGTCGAGCTGTCCTGGGTTAGTTGCAAGCCACTTTTGTACCTCAGACTGAGCAACCTGATCAGTCCACATACCAGCAACGTCGCCAACTATTTTAATATTTGGGTACGCAGCGAGTTTTTTCTTAATGCCACGATCGAGTGAATCTGAAGTCCCCGTTCCAGGAATTCCCTGTACGATTAAAACATTACCTTTTTCATGTATTTCTTTAGCCATCCACTCAGCCATTTCCGAACCAGCCATTTCAAAATTTGTGGATGAATTAACGGAGTAAGGGGAAGTCAAATATCCTACAGATGAGAAAACAGGCACACCTTTGTCGTATGCATATTTAACAGATTGATTTAATGCAGTGGGATTTGAACAGCATAGAATAATTGCATCAACCCCTTGATCAACAAGTTGTCTAATTTGTTGTATCTGAGTGGCATCTTTTAAATTAGACTGAGTTACAACAACTTCTTTAATTAAACCTAATTTTTTCCACTTAGGAACTAATTCATTCTGCAAGCGATCCATAACACCAGCACGCCATGTATTCCCCGCGTATGAGCTTGCGTATCCAATAGTCCAAGGAGGACCTTTTTTAGGCTTCCAATTACGATATGCACTTTCCCCAGTAGGCTGAACTGGATCAAGCATATTTTTAGCGTAAAGTTTTTGAGTTTCTGCTGGCAGCTCATCCAAACCAGCGGCATAAACCTGTCCCGCACTAATGATAAAAAGTAACGTAGCAAGCTTCATAAGAATTCGCATTTTTGCCTCCATTTATAGATTTAGTTTATACGTGACTCAATAATGACTAATAATCACAAAATTAAGTATGCATCAATAGTGGTCAAAAATAATTGAAATTTAAAGAAGGGGGACTTAATCTAAAATTAGTTAATAACTAAATATCGTTTTTACCCTTAATAATGTACAAACCATCTCTTTTGAATAATAAATATTTAATAATTGAAATCCATTCTATTATTAATAAATAATAAATATTTGCATCCGATCTATCGTTTTACCAGTCATGATTTTTGTTTAGAGTTTTGAATTTGAAATGACAAACTTTTATATCATTTAGATTAGAAAAATTAAATTAATATGACAACACATTTTGACTTGATGGATTTAAATTTAGTCATCCATATTGCAGAAACTAATAGCATTACTGGTGGATCAGAAAAGTTATTATTATCATTGCCTGCCGCAAGTACAAGAATAAAACGCCTTGAAGAAAGCCTAGGACTAAAGATTTTTTATAGAACCTCTCAAGGTATTACGCTAAGCCCGCCTGGCCATGCATTACTTCAGCATGCTAGAGCTATTAAGCAGCAACTAGAACAGTTGAAAGGTGATTTACAGGAATATACAAAAGGAATAAAGGGGACATTACGCATCCTAGCTAATCCAACATCAATGACAGAATTCATTCCTGCCCTATTACCTTCATTTCTTCTTAAATATCCAGACGTTAATATTGATTTAAAAGAACGCTTAAGTCCTGATATTGTTAAGGCAGTTAGTGAAGGATCTACAGATATTGGAATTGTTGCTGGAAATATTAGAACTGAAAACTTAGAAATCGTACCTTACAGAATTGATAGACTTGTTCTGGTTTGCTCTCCTCAACATATCTTAGCGAAATTTGACGATCTCAATTTTGAAGATACTTTATCCTTCCAGCACGTATGCCTAAGTGAAATAAGTGCACTAAACACCTTCTTATCTAATATAGCAAATGATTTCAATAAACCATTATTAACAAGAATAAGGGTTGATAACTTTGAAAGTGCATGTAGATTTATAGAAGCAAATGCCGCAATAGGGATAATTCCCGAATCTGCTGCTAAAAGGCACAGCGAAATCATGAATATTAAAATAATAAATTTAATCGACGAGTGGTCATTAAGGAAATTATCAATTTGTACTCGTGAACTTGATCTTCTTCCTAATTATGCTCGAGAATTAATTAATATGATGGTGAAAGATGTTCCTAGCTCAGAAAGAAGTTATGAATAATTGATATTATTTTTTAGTGGCACTTTATAAGTGCTAAGTATTTTTAATTCATCTTAGTAATAAGTGAATCTTTCAAAATAAAGTCACACCTTTTTCTCAATCATATAGTCGCCCCACTTCTAGAACTCGATATTTTTTAAGAAGTGAAGGGACAAATTGCTGAATCACTACAACAGAAAAAACTGCAAGCATTCCAGCAAGACTTGAAGAAGAAAGCAAAAATCAAATAAGCTTTTTTAGCTTGAAAAACAAAGAGCTCGCCATGTTATGTGCGAGCTCTTTTTTTATGGCCTGACTGTTTTACGCTTTAGCCGACCCAACGGCGCGCATTATTAAACAATCGCATCCATGGTGCATCTTCACCCCATGAGTCGGGGTGCCAAGAGTGGGTCACCGTTCTAAATACACGTTCTGCGTGCGGCATCATGACTGTGAAGCGACCATCTGGAGTGGTGACTGCTGTGATGCCTTCTGGTGAACCATTAGGATTATTAGGATAGCCTTCTGTTGCCACGCCTTTATTATCCACAAATCGTAATGCCACTAAAGCTTGTTCTTGATTTCCTGTGTGCGCAAAATTTGCATAACCTTCTCCATGCGCAACTGCAATCGGTGTTTGTGTTCCTGCCATACCTGCGAAGAAAATTGAAGGTGATTCAGTAATTT
>JACCDP010090665.1_pt1 | contig 16148 bp, 16 predicted proteins | sample 7445841 | NCBI WGS metagenome assembly JACCDP01 (sample SAMN15323441, study PRJNA562643) | freshwater metagenome | isolation source: river surface water | place: USA:Blue River Watershed | collected 2017-08-17 | reverse complement strand
TTATGAACCATCGCTTAGAAAAATTGCAAACCACGGTAAATTTATAATCATTGCAGTTGAGTACCAAAAAGCACCTGAGAATCCATATCCCACACCCTTTAATGATTGCTATGAAGGGCTTAAATGGACAATTGAAAACGCAGCAGAGCTTGGAATAGATCCATTATCTATCGGAGTTGGTGGAGATTCTGCTGGTGGTAACTTAGCAGCAGCTGTTGCAATTAAAGCAAGGGATGAAAAATTAATTAACCTGGCATTTCAACTTCTGATTTATCCATGTCTTGAAGTTGATATGGAGTATAAATCTGCAATAGATTTTGCAGAAGGGTATGGCCTAACTACAAAAGCGATGAAATGGTTCTGGGATCAATATCTTTCAGATAAAAAAGATCATGAGGATATTTATGCAGTACCAGCCAGAGCAACAACTCTTCGTGGATTAGCACCTGCAATCATTTTAACCGCTGAATTTGATCCACTAACCGATGATGGGCGCAATTACTACCGTCGTTTGAATGAAGATGCAGTAGCAAGTATTTATAAAGAGTATGCTGGGCAGATTCATGGCTTTTTAAATCTTGGCGGAGTAACTGAAGATGCAGATCTACTCTATTTTGATATTGCCCGTGAGATCAATGCAATCTTGGGAAGAGGAAATTAATTGACAAAAGTTGGTTGGGGAAGATTTGCTCTTCTCGGTTTTCTTTGGGGTACACCCTACTTATTTCTTAAAGTTGCTGTTGAGGAGATACCTACAGCCACAATCGTATTCTTCCGTGTCTTTGTGGGCGCTATCGTATTAATACCAATTGCACTGCGCGCTAAAAACTTAGTAGTTGCCAGAAAGTATTGGCCATTTGTATTTTTATATGCGATAACCGAGTTAATTGGTCCTTGGTATTTAATAACTCATGCTGAGCAAAAGTTAACATCTGGACTTACTGGACTTCTTGTTGCAACCGTTCCTATTTGGTCTGCAGTTCTAGCGTCAATCTTTGGCGATCACACTGTTTGGCATAAAACTAGACTTTTTGGTTTAGTAGTTGGCTTCATCGGTGTTGTCGCAGTGGTTGGTATTGAATCACTTAGTGGACGCCAAGATATACTCTCAATATTAATGGTTCTTCTTGCTGCAATTGGATATGCCTACGCAATTAACATGATTAATCGCAGAATTCCAGAGGTTCCGGGAATTGCAATAAATACCTGGGCAATGATTATTACAATGATTGTTTATCTACCATTTGTATTTCTAAATATGCCCACAGAGGTTCCATCACTAGAGGCTATGGGATCGGTATTAGCACTAGGTGTTTTCTGTACCGCAATTGCCTTTATTATATTTTTCAAACTTGTGGCAGAGGTTGGCCCACCTAGAGCATCCTTTATAACCTACTTAAATACGGCAGTGGCTGTTCTACTTGGTGTGATTATTTTAGGAGAACCGATAACGCTAGGTATTGCACTAGGTCTTCCGTTAGTTTTAATTGGTTCCTACTTTGCTAGACGGAAAGTGAATCGATAAAACCAAGTTTAGATAGCAACTTTGGATCTTTTTGCCACTCTTTAGAAACCTTAACGTGAATCTGTAAAAATACCTGTTGGCCAACAATATTCTCGATTGACTTGCGAGCAATACTGCCGATCGCTTTTAACTTACTGCCTTGCGGGCCAATGATTATTCCTTTTTGGCTATCTCGTTCAACATGTAGTGTGGCTGAGATATCAAAAATCTTTCCATTATCGCGCTCCCCCATCTCCTCAATTGTGACCATAACTGAGTGTGGAAGCTCTTCATATAACTCTTCAATTGCAGCTTCTCGAATTAAATCAGCAAACATAAGCTCTTGTACTTGATCAGTGTTTATGTCAGTTGGATATAGGGCTGGAGAAAGTGGAAGTTTCTTAGCCAGTAAATCAAGTAATAAATCTGTTTGTTCTAGATTTTTTGCTGAAATCGGAATAATCTCTGCTTTTTCTTGGCCAACTTTTTTGGCAAATTCAGTTACTGAAACCAGTTTAGCTGCTAACTCAGATTTTGAAACGGTATCGACCTTTGTAACAACTAAAAACACCTCTTGTCGGCCTTTGATTTGCTTTGCAATGTACTCATCCCCAGCGCCAATATCTTCATTAGCTGGTAGACATAACACCACTGCATCGGTTGAATCGATGTTTTCATTCACCATTGAATTTAATCTAGTTCCAAGTGCTGTCTTAGGTTTATGCATTCCGGGTGTATCAACTACGATCATTTGAAAAGTATCTCTATTTATTATGCCTCGAATTGGATTACGAGTTGTATTTGGATGATGGGATGTAATTACAATTTTAGTTCCGACTAATGCATTTACCAATGTTGATTTACCGGTGTTTGGTCGGCCAACAATTGCTATAAAGCCTGCTTTAAAATCACTCATTGGGCTTATTCTCTCACCTTTTTACTCACCTCATTTGCAATGGAGTAATCACCTCTAATATCTCATCTAGGCTAGTTGCGATATCTGCTACTCGTTCGGCTATTAAACGATGACAGCCCTCACTTAAGGCTGAGGTAACTGGACCAGGGATTGCAAATACCGGTCGAAATATCTCAGCGGCATCCCTAGCAGTTCTAATTGATCCGCTAACAAATTTTGCTTCAACTACAACAGTTGATTTTGAAAGTGCTGCAATTAATCTATTCCTGATTAAAAATCTATATGGCTTAGATTCAATGTTAGGCATAACTTCAGAAATGAGTAAACCAGATTTGGTTATATCTTTAAATAATTTTAGATTTTCTAATGGATAAAGCCTATTTATGCCACCTGCTAAGACCGCAATACATACGCCGCCCACAGATAATGTTCCCTGATGGGATGCGGTATCAATCCCATAAGCGCCGCCACTGACCACAACTAAACCGGAAAGGGATGCTTGAGAAGCGAGAGAGTATGAAAGTTGTGAGCCATAATTTGTAGGCTGCCTGCTACCAACAATTGATATTGAGTTATCTAGTTTTAAAAGAACACTCCTATCACCTGCTATCACAAGACCAATAGGTGGCATCGCTAAATCAGCCAAAGAAGTCGGCCAGTCATTATCTTGGGGTGTGATAAATACTCCACCAGCCTTACTTATCTCTATTTCTAGTTCTTTAACCTGCCGCTGCATAATTTGCTGCTGTATCTTTAAAATATCTTTTTGTTTTAGGTAATAGCGTCCAGAAATTATTCGTTCATAAACTGATAATCCCCCGCGCTGATTTATTTCATAACTCCAAAATGGATCAGCAGGTTCGATGATAGAAAATAAGATTAAACGGGCACTGCTCTCATTAATCATCTAACAAATCTAGCCAAGTATTTGGCGATTAATACATGAAAGAGCGATCCTGTGTATTACTTACTTGAATCAATTACTGCAGCTATATTTGCAAATGATTTACGGTGAATTGGTAGGACGCCGTGCTCTTTTATTGCAGCAGTGTGTGATGCAGTTATATACCCTTTGTGACCTGCTAATCCATAATTTGGATACTCTTTATCTAACTCAATCATGATTTTATCTCGATAGACCTTTGCAAGAATTGATGCAGCACTAATTGAAATTGCAACCTGATCACCTTTCCAGACAGCTAAATTTGGCGTGGTAAGTCCTGGAATTGGATAACCATCGGTAAGTACATACTCTGGTTTAATACTTAATGCATTAATAGCACGTCTCATTCCTTCAATATTACATTTGTGCAGCCCTAGAGAATCAATCTCACTAACGGAAACTTCAATGATCGAGTAAGCAAGAGAGTTATCAACTACTACTTTGTATAAATCTTCTCGGGCCTTAGGGCTTAACTCCTTAGAATCCTTAACATCATTTAAATCTGGCGATAAAGGATCTTTTAATATTACACAAGCAACAACTAGTGGGCCAGCGCACGGTCCGCGCCCTGCTTCATCAACTCCTGCAATATTTTTGATGCCTGCCTTAATTAGAGTTAACTCAATCATTTTGGCTCTAGGGCTTGTCTTTGACTGGAACCTTTTTTAAATCCTCACCCTTTGGAATTAAAGCAATATTTGAAATAGGCCAAACAATAAAAGTAGCGCGCCCAACTACTTTACTTAGTGGGACCATTCCATTATTTGCACTATCTGGATGAAATCTTGAATCAGCACTGGCGCCACGATGATCGCCCATAACCCAAACAAAGCCCTTTGGTATATCAACATTAAATTGCATATCACTTGGCTTATCACCTTCAAAAACATATGGCTCAGTTACAGAGACACCATTTACCTGAAGTTTGCCAGTAGCGTCGCAGCAAATCACATTATCTCCACCAACACCTATAACACGTTTTATCAAATACTGCTTGGCTGGATCTGGTAATACGCCAACAAGAATTAATCCATTCTTTATTTTTCCAGAAATTGTTGATCCATCGGATTCTAAAGATTCACCTAACCAATTATCTGGATCAGCAAATACAGCTACCTCACCACGTTTGATCTCACTAAAGAGTGCGCCAAATTTATTAACAGCAATTCGATCTCCCACCTGCAATGTGTTTTCCATTGAGCCAGAGGGGATAAAGAAAAAATGCAAAAAGAAGGTTTTAATTACTATTGAAACAATTAATGCAGAAACTACAATAACTGGCAGTTCGCGAAGGAACGAACCCTTCTTTGGCATAAGTTTTTAATTACTTAAGCTTGTGGGGTTTCTTCTGCAGCCGCTTCAGCAGGTGCTTCTTCTACAACTGGTGCTGCCTCCGCAACTGGTGCATCTTGTGCAACAGCTTCAGCAGGAGCATCCTCAACAACTGGCGCTTCTTGCTTAACAGCTTCAGCAGGTGCTTCTTCAACAACTGGCGCGCTCTTAGCGGCTAATCGTTCTACTGCTTTCTTCTTTAATGTTGTTGCACCATCTGCTGGTTCAGCCATTGCTTCTTTTACCGCTGCTTCATAAGCAACTCGCTTATCAATACGTACTGGCTGTGGCTTAAGTGTGCCCTCTGATCCTGGTAGGCCATTCGCTTTCTGGTAATCACCAGTAATTTTCAGTAATGCTGTTACTGCTTCAGTTGGTTGTGCGCCAACTCCTAACCAATATTGCACACGCTCTGAGTTAACCTCTATTAATGATGGCTCAGATGCTGGTGAGTAACGACCAATTTCCTCAATTGCTTTTGAATTTCGAGCAGAACGAGAATCTGCAATCACAATACGAAAATGTGGTGTACGGATCTTGCCAAGACGCATTAACTTAATCTTTACTGACACAAAACTCCCTGTTGAAAATAATTCGGCTTATCTTTAGTAAACAGCGGGGGCGTTTACATCCAGAGCTAACCTTGCGGACAATTATTGCTACGGGTTAGAGGGTCCCACTAGCAGGAGGCTAATCTTGCCAGCAGTGGGTAGTAATCCCAAATTGACCTACATTCCCTCCTGGATTGCCCGCTTTGCAGGGTTACCTGACCGGGATTTTTTCTTAACATTCTGAATACCAGGTTTAGGTTTTATTGCCCCACTCATTCCCGCCAAAGGTGCGCTCATGCCAGCTGGCATATTGCCACCTCTAATTTGTTTCATCATTTTTTGGGCTTGTGAAAAACGCTCAACTAGTGAGTTTATTTCCGATACAGCCCTGCCACTTCCAAGTGCGATTCGTGCTCTTCTAGATCCATTTAATACTTTTGGATCTCTTCTCTCAAGAGGTGTCATTGATTCAATAATTGCTCTAGCTCTTACTAATTCTGACTCATCGAAATTTTCTATTTGTTTTTTCATTCCACCAGCGCCGGGTAATAATCCCATCAACTTACTCATACTTCCCATATTTTTCATCGCCTCTAATTGAGAGAGAAAATCTTCAAATGTAAAATCTTCACCTTTATTAAATTTATCTTCAAGTTTTTTAGAGGTTGCATCCGGCATTGCTCGTTTGGCACTCTCCGCCAAGGATGCGACATCTCCCATACCAAGAATTCGCGATGCCATACGTTCTGGATAAAACAGATCGAAATCATTTATTTTCTCTCCAGTTGATGCAAATATGATTGGCTTACCAGTCACCTCAACAATAGATAATGCCGCACCTCCCCTAGCATCACCATCTAATTTGGTAAGAACTACTGCATCAAAGCCCACACCAGCTAAGAATGCATTGGCAGTAACCACTGCATCCTGTCCGATCATGGCATCGACTACAAAAAAAGTTTCATCTGGCTTTACTGCATTTTTAACATCGTTAATCTGCTGCATTAATTGCTCATCAACACCAGTTCTGCCAGCAGTATCAATAATGACAAAGTTATGTAACTTATCTTTTGCAAACTTCACAGACTGCCTTGCAACATCAACTGCATCTCCTATGCCATTTCCTGGCTCAGGAGCAAAAACTGGAACTTTTATTGAGTCGCCAACAACTTGTAATTGAGTAACCGCATTTGGACGTTGCAGATCAGCTGCAACTAGAAGTGGTGTATTGCCATCTACTTTTAAGTAGTTAGCTAATTTTCCAGCAAGGGTTGTTTTTCCTGCTCCTTGTAGGCCTACTAATAAAATTACAGTTGGAGGCGTCTTTGCAAAACGTACCCGCCTGGCTGAACCACCTAGAATTTGGGTGAGTTCACTATTAACAATTTCAAAGATTTTTTGAGCTGGATTTGTACTTTTATTTATCTCATCAGATCGATCCTGAGAATCTTTGTAAACACGAGCGGAAAAAGATTCAGCTACGGAGAGTGCAACATCTGATTCAAGTAATGCATCTTTAATCTGTGCGGTAAAGTTCTTTAAATCTGATTCAGATACCTTCCCGCGCAGGCCAGAGAATATTGAACTAAATCTCTGACCTAGCGCTTGGAACATGGAGGCATCTTACATTTTTTTAGATTGCTTCATCCCCACTCTCACCGGTTCTTACTCGAATCACTGATTCAACTGGTGTGGCCCAGACTTTGCCATCACCAATACTTCCTGTCCGAGCTGCTTCGGTAATTACTTTGATCGCTTTGTCAGCAATCTTGCTGCTGACTAAAACTTCTAATCTAATTTTAGGAATTAGATCGACTTTGTATTGGGCACCGCGATACACCTCAGTTAAGCCCAATTGTCTACCAAAGCCCTTTGCTTCAGAGACTGTCATGCCAGTTATCCCAGCACCAACTAAAGCTTCTTTCACTTCGTCTAATTTTTGTGGCTTAATAATTGCTGTAATTAGTTTCATGAACTAAAACCTCCTCTTGAACTAGTTGTTAATTCATATCCAGTTTCAGCATGTTGATCGTAATCAATTCCTGCAATCTCTGCCTCTGGTTTCACCCTAAAGCCAATTGTCTTATCGATAATAAAGCCGATAATTAAAGTAGCTATGAATGAGTAAATCAGAACAAAGAAAGCACCAAAGGCTTGCTTACCTAATAAAGCAGCTCCGCCGCCATAGAAGAGTCCATCAAGACCAAGGCTGTTTATGCTGCTGCTTCCAAAGAAACCAATTGATAAGCAACCCCATAATCCGCCGATTAAGTGGACTCCAACTACATCTAGAGAATCATCAAAGTTAAATACATACTTCAGACCCACTGCTAGTGCGCAGAAGATTCCTGCAAATAGCCCAATTAAAACTGCAGCCCAAGGGGCTACAAAGGCGCAAGCAGGTGTTATTGCAACTAAACCAGCAACTACACCAGATGCAACACCAAGTGAAGTTGGATGACCATCTCTTATTTTTTCAACAAGTAACCAACCTAAAGCTGCAGCGGCGGCGGCAACTTGCGTATTTAACAACGCAAGAGCGGCCACACCATTAGCACCTAATGCAGATCCGGCGTTAAATCCAAACCAGCCAAACCACAGTAGGCCGGCGCCGACTAATACCAACGGCATTGAATGTGGTCGCATTGATTCCTTGCGCCATCCAATTCGTCTACCTAAAACTATCGCTAAAGCTAAACCAGCTGCGCCTGCATTGATATGAACTGCAGTACCGCCAGCAAAGTCTTCAACGCCGCGCGCAGCTAAGAAACCTGCTCCAGTTACTGTATCGCCAACCTTGTTACCAAAGGCAAATACCCAGTGCGCTACCGGGAAGTAAACTAATGTGGACCAGACGGTAACAAATACTGCCCATGCTGTGAATTTAGTTCTATCTGCAATTGCTCCTGAAATAAGTGCTGGAGTAATAATTGCAAACATTAATTGAAAAGCAGCAAAAGCAAGTAGTGGAATCGGATATACACCACCATTATTTGTTAATTCATTTACCGCACTTCCAAGGCCTGAAAGTGAAAATTCACCATACCATTGTGAATTATCTTTGTACCCAAATGCTAATTTAAATCCATAGATCACCCATAAAACACTAACGATGCCAATAGTTATCATTGACATCAACATCATATTTAAAACACTTTTTGCTCTGACCATACCGCCATAAAAAAGAGCAAGCCCAGGTGTCATCAATAAGACCAACGCTGTGCTCGCTAATACCCATGCGGTATCTCCGGTGTTTAGTACTACATCTGCCATAGCAGCTCCAATTTCGCTAAATCTGATAGCGGTAATCGATTAAAAACTTTTGACCTCGTCATTGAGATGGCCAAACTATGGCCTGATCGGGTTAAATCAAGTGTTTATTTAGATTTCAACCCTGTGACAGTTTTGCTTCAAATGTTAAAAGTATGTTACTTATTCGAATAGGCCTGAGATATACGCCTCTGGATCAAAGCCACTTAGGTCTGAAATCCTCTCACCGGTACCTACAAACTTGATCGGTAGCCCAGTCTGCTTCTCAATCGCAAGTGCGATCCCACCTTTGGCTGACCCATCTAACTTAGTAATGATAAATCCAGTAACACCAACTGCTTCAATAAATATTTTTGCCTGATTAATTCCATTTTGCCCTGTTGTAGCATCAATAACCAATAAAATTTCATCAACAGAGGATTGTTTGTTAATTACTCGCACTACTTTGCCTAGCTCATCCATTAAATCTTGTTTAGTATGAAGTCGCCCCGCTGTATCAACTATCAGATAATCAAATTTTTCAGTTTTAGCTTTAGTTACCGCCGAGAATGCAACAGAGGCAGGATCACTATTAGTCTCACCTGTAACTATTTCGGCTGGAATTCGCTGAGCCCAAGTTTGTAGCTGTTCAGTCGCAGCTGCGCGAAAAGTATCAGCCGCTGCTAGTAACACTTTGCTACCGCTCTTACTTAATCTATTAGCCAGCTTTGCCGTAGAAGTAGTCTTACCAGTTCCGTTAACACCAACAATTAACACGGTGTTTAGACGATTTAAATCTGAAAAAAGCTCTCTGTTTTTACTACTTAGCCATCCCTTAACTTGATTAGTTATTGCTAAAACAGCATCCTCTGGCTTTGCTGACTTTGCTTTCTCAATTACTTCATCAACTAATTTAACTCCAAGGTCTGAGGCAATTAGTGATCTGCGAATTTGGTCCCACTCATCAGAGGAAACTGATCCAGTTCGTAGTGAGTTAAACAGTCTCTTAAATAAGCTCATTTACTTTTTAAGATACAGAATCAACTTCACGAATACGTTGCGAAATTACCTCACTGACACCATCGCCTCGCATAGTGACGCCATATAAAGCATCGGCAATTTCCATGGTGCGCTTTTGGTGAGTAATGATGATTAATTGTGATTTCTCTCTTAGCTCTTCAAATACACCTAGAAGTCTTCCAAGGTTTGTATCGTCTAGAGCAGCTTCAACCTCATCCATTACATAAAATGGTGAAGGACGTGCTTTAAAAATTGCAATTAATAAAGCTACGGCAACTAATGATCGCTCTCCACCCGATAAAAGTGAGAGACGCTTTACGCGCTTTCCTGGTGGTCTTGCTTCAACATCAACTCCAGAGGTCAACATATCTGATGGATTTGTAAGTATTAACTTTCCATCTCCACCTGGAAATAATCGAGAAAAGACTAGTTCAAATTCTCTTGCCGTATCTTCATATGCCTCTGTGAATATCTGCTGAACTCGATCATCAACTTCTTTAATGATATCTAATAGATCTTTCTTTGTTTTCTTTAGATCTTCTAGCTGCTCAGCTAAATACCGTAATCTTTCTTCAAGTGATGAGTACTCTTCCAGGGCTAATGGATTAATTTTTCCAAGCAATGCAAGAGATCGTTCAGCTTGAGCTAAACGCTTTTCTTGTTGGTCTCTACGGTATGGAATTAGGTCACCAGGGACAAATTCTCCCTGCTCATTTTCATAAAATGTTGGGACATCATTCGTTGGACCGTACTCACTAGAAAGAGTTTGAACATCAATTCCTAGCTCTTCAATAGCCTTATTCTCAATTTGTTCAATTCTCATACGGTGCTCTGCTCTTGCAATTTCATCTTTATGAACACTTGAAGTCAATCTTTCTAACTCAGTTGCCAAATCTCTACTGCTTGTGCGCAGACTTAGAATTTCACCTTCTCGAGCAGAACGTGATGCCTCTAATCTTTCCCGCTCCGAGCCTGCACGTAGTATTGATGATTCGATTTGAATTAAAGCTTCATAAGCTGCATCAGCAATTTGTTGCGCAGTTATCGCTGCCTGCGCGCGAACTTCGCGACGTGAAACAGACTTTGAAGCTGCATCACGTTCAACTTTTGCTTGGTTTTCTAATGCTCTAGCCCTTTGTTCAATTGCATCCTTGCGCTCCTCAATAGTTCTTAGATTTAATCTCGCTTCAACCTCTTTCGATCGAGCATCAGAAACTTGAGAACGTAAATCTTCTAAGTGAGTTAAATCTGGCTCTACAGGTGATTGATGGGATTCAAATTGCGCGATCGCTGCTGCTAGATCTCGCTCATCTGATGTGCGCTGATCAGTCGCTGCATTTAAGGCAGAGGTAAGTCGCTCTAACTCCTCACCTGAGTTTTTAACATTTTGCCCTGCAACCGCTAGTTGTTCAGCGAGGCCGGTCATAGCTGCATCTGACTCATTTAACTTCGATAGTGCAATTTCATAATCTTGATTTACCTTATTTAACACCTCTTGAGCAGTGCTTAATTCAAACCTGACTCGATCGCAATCAGCTGAAACCTTAACAAGTTCTGATTCACAGGTTGAAGTTAGCGATGAGATCTTCTCAATTAACTCATTATTACTAGAACTTTTTACTAATTCATCAATCTCTTTAAAAGCGGTTAATCTACCTAGTGAACCTGCTCTGAGCTTTTCAACTGACTGAAGCTTTTCAGTGAAGGTTTTAATGTTTGCTTCGGCCGCCTTTACCTCAACTTTTAACTTTTCAAATACGGCATCTAATCCTGGCTCTGATGCTGATAGAGATGAGATCTGAGTTTCAATTACACCAAAACTTTCTCGATGTGCTTTTAATCTATCCTGCACTAAATCTCGAACTGTTGCTAAACGATTTATCTCACCAGTTGTTGCATCAATTCGAGAACGCAATCCATTTATGTGACCTTCTTGTCTAGCTGTACCTTCACGTTGGTCAGCTAATGCTCTAAGAGAAGCTGAAACTCTATTTTCTTCTAAAGCCAGTTGTCCTTCAATTGCTTTAAGAGAATTTGAGTCAACATTTAATTGTTCCTGGGAAATTTTTACCTGCGCTGTAATTGTTGCTTCCTCTTTGCGTAGTAACTGTGCCTCTTCTTCTAACGCTTTTGGATCGCGCCCAGTTGCCTTTGCTTCCTCTGCTTCTTCAGCCAAAAACCTTGAACGCTCAGATGATAAATTCTGTACACCTCTAATTTGTTCTCGCTGTGCAGTAAGTCGATAGAAATTTTCTTGCGCAGATATTAATTGTGGATTCTCTCTCGCCGCAATCGCATCTAATTCAATCTCGCGCTCTCTTGCAGTGTTTAATTCTCGCTCTACTTGTTCTTTACGTTCACGAAGTACGGTTTCATCGGCAACCTCTTCTGCCATCTCAGAACGCATCCGAATTAGATCATCAGCTAGTAAACGTAATTTTGCATCACGCACATCAGATTGAATGATTGTTGCTTTTCTAGCTACCTCAGCTTGTTTACCAAGTGGTTTTAATTGCCGACGAAGCTCCACAGTTAAATCCTGAATTCTTGCAAGATTCGTCTGCATTGAATCTAATTTTCGAATTGCTTTCTCTTTACGCTTTCTGTGCTTAAGTACACCGGCAGCCTCTTCAATGAATGCTCTTCGCTCCTCTGGATTTGCAAGCAAGATCGCATCTAGTTGACCTTGTCCAACAATCACATGCATCTCTCGTCCAATACCACTATCACTTAGCAGCTCTTGGATATCTAATAATCTTGTTGTCTCACCATTTAGAAGATATTCAGATGAGCCATTTCTAAATAAAACTCGTGTGATTGTTACTTCAGAAAAATCAATTGGTAAAACACCATCTGCATTATCTATTGTTACTGAAACCTCTGCTCGGCCTAATGGCGCTCTTCCTGATGTACCAGCAAAAATTACATCTTCCATTTTTCCACCGCGTAATGATTTGGCACCCTGCTCACCTAATACCCAAGATAAAGCGTCAACAACATTTGATTTACCCGATCCATTTGGACCAACCACGCAAGTGATGCCCTGCTCAAAATTTAAGATGGTAGAGGAGGCAAAAGACTTGAACCCTTTTAGGTTCATACTCTTTAGATACATAGCTCCGCCTTATTACTCCACATAGGCGCAAACCTATCTAAAAATAGGGTGAAATCGGTGCTACCTACCGTTGGCAACGCGGGCAAAAGTGGGAGGATCGATTAGCAAAGGCAATTCTGCGTATCAAAGTTGCACATCTTGAACATGGCTGCCCAGCCCTGCCATAAACACTCAGTGACCTAGAAAAGTAGCCACTTTCCCCATTCACATTTTTATATTGTTCATCAAATGAAGTTCCACCAGCTTTTATTGCAGATTTCATTACCGCCTTTGCGCTGTTAATAAGCTTTTTAATTTCTTCCGTAGATAGATCCTCGCAGATAATCTCTGGATGAATTTTCGCTCTCCAAAGAGCCTCATCAGCATAGATATTTCCGATTCCACTAATAATCTCCTGATTTAATATTGCTGGCTTAATGGCAGATTTTCTGGAAATGATATTTGTAATAACTTTTTTCAAGTTAAAATCTGTTTCAAATGGGTCATATGCAATATGGGCTACTGATGTTGGAATTTCATCTTGCATCTCTTCAATTGATAGCCAACCAAATGTGCGCTGATCAATGAATCTAATTTCATCACCAGCACCCTTTTTTCCTGTAAATCCTCCTATTTTTTGGAGTTCAATTCTGGCGCGCAGGTGTGACTGATCAGCAGACTGATTGGAGGAGATTATCAACTGACCGCTCATGCCAAGATGAGCTACTAATACAAAATCTCGATCAAGTTCAAACCATAAAAACTTTCCTCGTCTTTTAACTGCTTTAATTTTTGCCCCGACCAGTGCCTTAAGTGGGGAAATAGAGCTGGGTTTAATCGCTCGTAAATGATAAGAATGCGCAGATGATATTCGTTTGTTTAAAACATACTTTTCAAGGCCTGCACGGACAGTTTCAACTTCAGGTAATTCTGGCATTTTATTAAGAAAGGGAGTTCTTACTTCTTATTTTCTCTATTACTAATTGCTTCATGAGCAATTCTTGCGGCCGCTTGCTCAGCCTCTCGCTTACTCTTTCCTGCCCCAGATTCAAATCTTTCACCATTTAAAATAACTGTAGCTATAAAACTTTTATCATGATCTGGGCCGGACTCAATAATTTCATATTCAGGCGAAGGCATATTAATAGCAGCGGCTAGTTCTTGCAGTGCTGTTTTCCCATCAAGGCCAGCACCTTGCGTGGTAGCTAATTCAATTGCAGAACCGATCCACTTTAAAATTACTTCCGAACATCTTATGTACCCATACTCAAGATAAATTGCACCTACTAATGCTTCAAGTGAGTCGGCCAAAATTGAATTTTTATCTCGCCCGTTTGTTGCCTCTTCACCTTTACCAATTCGAAGATACTCACCTAATTTAAGTTCGCGAGCTATTTGTGCGAGCGCTCTCATATTCACAACGCCTGAGCGAAGTGGGCTTAATCTACTTTCATCTAAATCTGGAAACTTTTTATATAGTTCATCGGTAACTACTAACCCAAGAACTGAATCACCTAAAAACTCAAGACGTTCATTAGTTGGTATGCCACCGGCCTCATATGAAAATGATCGGTGTGTTAATGCAAGTTCAAGCAACTCATCCTTAACCGAAATTCCGAGTTGCTCGGTTAGGCCAGAGTACAGATCAGACCTCTAGAACCTGGCGACGGTTATATGTTCCGCAGGTTGGACAAGCTGTATGTTGTAATTTTGGTTGCTGACATTGCTCACATGTTGCAAGGTGTGCAGGAGTTGTCTTCCACATGCTTCGGCGAGAGCGAGTTCGTGCTCGCGACATTTTTCGCTTTGGTACTGGCATGATCATTACTCCTTTTAAACATATGTACTAAGAGAGAGAATTATCTAATAAAAGTTGAATCTTGTAAAAACGGCTTAGTTATTAAGCGGAAAATCCTTCAAGGCAGCCCACCTTTGATCAGCTAATGCTTCAGATTCAACTACCGGCAGATAGGCCCAGTTCTGACCCTGCTTTTCCTCAAGGCCAGGGCAATCTTCATTACAAAGTGGATTCACCGCTAAATTTAATATAACTGCATCCCTTATCGCTGGCTCTAAATCAATCTCATCACCCACCATAAAACTTAAATCATCCTCCTCAAGATCAAGATCATCATCTTTATTTGATTTACCACCGCGCTTAGCAGATTTATTTGGCGTAATTTCATAGTAATAAAGTTCAGTGAAATTCTCATCTATTGGCCAACTAATTGGCTTTAAACACCTTGTGCACTCACCTGTTGCATTTGCTATCACTCGAGCTGTAGCCAGTACTCCCTCATCAACTGATTGCAATCTAAGGTCAACCTCGATGATTCCACCAGGCTTAACCGATAGCAGATCAACTCCAACTGACTCGGTAACCTTTAGATCTAACTCATACTCTCGCATCTCACCGGCTCGATGAGGCAGATCATGGGTATTAAAGATATATATTGATCTTGCCATAAGACTAATTTTTTAGTTCAGAGAGTGCGTGCTTAGTTTCAAATCCGTCCAGCTTATCTCGGCCCTTACTGATTACATCTAAAGTCTTATTCAAGATAACTTCAAGAGTTGCTAATCTGGAATCAATATAAGCATCAATTTCCTCGCGGCTCTTCTCGCCATCAGAATTTGCCTCAGCAAGAATTCGATTAGCTTCTTTACGAGCACTACTCACGATTGTAGTTTGCTCAACTAAGCGAGCAACCTCCTCGCGTGCTTGTTCAATAATGGCATCGGCTTGCTCATGAGCATCTTCTAAAATTTCTTCTTTTTCGCGCTGAATAGAGATTGCTTTAGCTAAATCATTTGGGAATGAAACTTTGATTTTATCTAGCAGCTGAAGTAGCTCACTTCTGTTAATTACACAGGATGCAGAAAGTGGAACTGAGCGTGCCTCTTCAACCGCTGCAATTGCTGCCTCTAAATTTTCAACTACATCCATTATGAATCCTTTCGATCCAAGCGAGATCTTAACTTATCCACTATTGCAGCTGGCATATATGCCGAGACATCCCCGCCGTAACTAGCTATTTCTTTAACCAAGGAAGATGATAAAAATGAGTGAGATGGAGCGGTGGACATGAATAATGTCTCAACTCCCTGAAGTTGTAAGTTAACTTGGCTCATCTGAAGCTCATAATCAAAATCACTTACCGCCCGCAGTCCCTTAACGATTGTCGGAATTTTATTAGTACGACAGTAATCAACTAATAGACCAGACCAGGAATCAACCTTTATATTGGTATATCGGCTAGTTACCTGCTTAATCATTTCAATTCTCTCATCCACTGTGAATAAAGATGTTTTTGTCTGATTAACTAGTACTGCGATTACAACTTCATCAAATAATGTGCAGGCTCGGGCAATAATATCTAGATGACCATTAGTAATTGGGTCAAATGATCCTGGACAAACAACACGTCTCATGTATAAAACGGTAGCAACTAATTGCTAAGTTAGCCATTCTTACTCACGCATCGCGCTCAGTCTGTACTCCATAATGAATACTGCCAGCACCATATGAGCGAACCTTG
>JACCDP010279732.1_pt1 | contig 16153 bp, 13 predicted proteins | sample 7445841 | NCBI WGS metagenome assembly JACCDP01 (sample SAMN15323441, study PRJNA562643) | freshwater metagenome | isolation source: river surface water | place: USA:Blue River Watershed | collected 2017-08-17 | reverse complement strand
GTTTGAGAACCTTCTCATCTTCGATACCAGCACGAATCCACCCATCTACTTCTTCGTTGATCAAGCGTGTTTTGCTTTGACTGTCAAAGTCTGGCCTATTCATGCGAGTGACGTTGTAGATCAACAGTCCTTCTAGAACATCACTTCTGTTGGGAGTGAGGCCGCGTCGCCGGCTCTCTCGTGTCAACACTGTCAATAGATTGCTTACAAAATGTTTGCGAAAGCTGTCGATGTGGCTGCCACCATTGAAGGTGGGAATATTGTTGACCAAGCTGTGTGCAGCATCGCCTCCAGCTACAAAATCTGGCACCAGCACAAACTGACTGGAGAATCCAGCCGCGCTGTTTTCTACTGTGAGCGAGAAACTGGCTCTGTTACCAAACAGACCACGCTCTAGATTCTTGATTTTGATAGCTTCGTCATTGTAGGAGAATTTGACGCCTGGGTTGGCTGCTGCCAACTCTACAACCCTGTTGCGCACAAACTCACTGGGTAGCGTCATTTGTGAGAACACACGTTGGCTCAGCTTCCAGCTGATGGTGGTGCCACTGCGAGCTGCCTTTTTGGTGATTTTGGGAGTGCCTTTCTGTAGCGCATCACCAAAGATTTCATCACCTTCGGCAAAGCTCTGTTGAAAACGTTGCCCATCCCTGGTGATGTCTACGCGGAACCACTCGCTGCAAAAATTGACACCACTGGCACCAATGCCATTCATACCAGCAGTGTTGGTGCGCTCGTCAAAGTTGCGTCCGCTCATGAGCTCGCTGAGAGCCAATGTGGCCTTGTGACATTGATGTTCTTCGTCCCAATCAATGGGAATACCTCTACCATCGTCGCTTACCGAAAATGTCATTGACGCTGGATCATAGGTGATGTCAACTCTGCTGCCGTGACCATGAGCCACTACTTCGTCGAGAGCATTGTCTACTATCTCCCGCCAACAGGTAAACACAGCCGGCACCCATGTGCTATCTTGCAAGCTGGCATTGCCATTGGCGTAATCTAGTGTGGGCTGTGTGTGAGGAGCGGTGCTGCCATAGTAAACAGTGGTGCGAAGTCGCACATGCTGGTAAGGTGTGAGTTTTCGAATGTTATCAGACATGTTCTTTCCTTGTAGGAGTAGTTATAAGCGGAAACAGTGTTTATTTCAAGCGCAAAAGACAAAGGGCGGATCGCTCCGCCCTTTGACAAGAATCTTGTGGGAGAAACTTACTCTTCTCGCACACCAAGTAGATTGAGCAGCATTTGAAAGATGTTGATGAAGTTTAGGTAGAGGCTGAGCGCACCAAACAGAGCACTCTTTTGTGGACTGTCAAAACCATACACTTCGCCGTTGGTGAGATAGTCGTTCTTGAGGTTTTGTGTGTCGTAGGCAGTAAGTCCCACAAACACAATCACACCAATCACGCTGATAGCAAAGGCTACTGCACTGCTGGCCAGGAAAATATTTACCACCCCTGCAATCAAGATCCCAACTAGCCCAACCATGAGGAATGTACCCATGTTGGTGAGATCTCTATTGGTGGTATAGCCAACCAAGCTGGCTGTGGCAAATGTGGCAGCACTCACAAAGAACACACTGGCAATGCTGGTGGAGGTAAACAAGACAAAAATACTTGCCAAGCTCAGCCCCATGCTGGCTGCGAATAGCCAAAACACAGCGTTGGCCACACCGTAGCTGAGTCGGTGGATGCCAAAACTGAGAACCAGCACAAACGCCAGCGGAACAAGTGCAAAGATGATGGGCAGCAAGCCGCCCTTGAGAGCAGCGCCCAGAACGCTGTAGGTCACCCATGCTGTGGCACCGCTCACTGCCAGTGCGCCAGTCATGAGATTGAAAATACCCAACATGAAGGCACGCAGGCCCTCATCGCTAGCAGCCCCTGACGCAGCTGGTTGGGAGATCGAGTGCAAACTGTCCATGAGAGACTTCCTTTCACAAAAAGTGCAACCAGTTCGGTTCCAAGGCCTGGTTGCCCGCCCGTCAAGATCATGCAGCCTGGGCTACATTCTCGAAAGCCACGTTGTCGTTGGCTTTTGTTTTGTTGACCCGATAATGGTGGTATCATACCAGATATCTAAGTTTGGCCTTCACACTGTCAATCGATTCCTATCATCCCCGATCTCTGGAGAAGGCGAGAATTGAACTCGCGTCTTGCCCAGCTCATATGCCGCCCGTCAAACAATATCACGCTAATAGTAAGAGCGCAACTGTGTTTTGTCAACTGGGCCTAGCGCCGCCAAACTGTATCCAGCTGGGAGGATTGATTCCAAAATTGTTGACATCAACCAAGTTTAGCTGACTGAAGTCTGGACCAGCAGCTTGTGGATTGGCCTGTTGTAGTACAGATCTCAAACAGTTGTTGACGTTGGGAGCAACTATTCTCAATGGATTATTGGTCATGCGATTGAGTGCTGCTGACACGTTGTTGATTTCTGCAGTTATACCATCAAACACTTCTTTGACTGCACCACCCACCTTGTCAAATACTTCTCTCACAGAAGTGCCCACCGCTTCGAAGAAGCCGTTCACAACGCTGCAAACAGCACCGATGGCAGTGCCAATAACTGTGGCCACTCCTGTGGCGATAGCAGTGATCAAACTGTTGGCAGCCGTAACAACCCCAGTTATCAATGCCAATGGTACTCCAACGAGTATATTGCTAATAGCACCTAAGCCACTGGTGATCCCAGACAAGGTGTCGTTGAACCGGCCTTGTACACTGCCGATATAATCGCCCAAACTTTGACATCTACCTGGACTACCAACATCGCTTGGTTTAAACCAAGTGTCTATGGCATCAAAGATTCTTGTGCCATTGTCAATCACGCTTTGTGCATGAGCACGCATGGCACTCAGTGCCGCTGGCAGCTGACCCATCTGGCCTATGCTACCAAAACATTGACTTACTTGAGCTGCCTGTTGCGGCGTGAGATTGGCTTGTGCCGCGGCTATAGCTGCTGCTGCTGGGTCTCCCAGCACACTAGGTGTTGGTCCGGACACTGTGCCACTACTGAGGCTGCGGGCACCAGCTGTGCTGCCGCTGTAGGCCACACTGGCTGAGTTTTGCACATCTGTGTTGGGATCGCCGAAATTCGGCGCTGTGTCAGTCTGTTCAATTTTCCCAGTGACATAGTTGAAAATGATATATCGAGGATTGCTGGCCATTATTCTTTCGTTTGTTTGAGAAATTCAATTGCGCTTTCGCGAGAGGCTGGTTGAACCTTGGCCTGCTGCATCAACTTCTCTAGTTGATCTGTGCTGATGTTGTGCTGCCGCAGCAATAGCTGATAGCTTAGTAGAGAAGCTCGAGACACAGCGGGACTCTGTAGTGAGCGGATAATGTTGGCTTGATCCAGTAATATAGCCAATATTCTGGCTGCCACAAGAAGATCGTTCTTTGCCAGTGCAGCTTCAGCTCGTTGAAACAGACTTAGTGTGCTTTTTCTTGTGGCACGTGTGCTGCTGGCCAACACTGCATATTTGGTCATAGCATTGGGATATTCTGGACTTGCTTCGTTGGCAGCTTGTGAGAACAACCTAGCCAACTCCTTTTTGTATTCACGTTCAAATGCAGCGGGATCCAGGGCAGCCTTGAGAACAAAGGCATAACGTAGGATAGTGTCTCGGATTTCTTGGTAACGACTTTCATAATTTTCGTTGCCCATGATGCGGAATTCAAGGTAACCTCTGTCAAGCTTGAGAAAGTTCACTGTGGTGTATTTTTTGAGGTCGATTTTGTCGTTTAGCGACCTGATCAAGCCAGAGAAGGATCGCTGTTTGGTCCAGTCCCGGCCTTTGAGATTGGCTGCTGAGATTTTCTTCTTGAGACTCTCAAGATGGCTTTCTGTATAGGTGTTGAGCTCTCGCGAGAACAGTCGCAGTAGATGATCCTCACCTAGCAGCATCAACAATTTCAGCTTGTCAACTTTTGGTGTTTGGTCATACCAGCTCACACCCACATGCAGACCTGTTGATTCGTTGGTATAGTGGCCATTTTCGGTGATCCAGATCAGTATCTTTTTGAGATCTTCGAGCGCAGCGCTCAGTGACACTGGCGGGCCGATGATTTCTATGCCATAACCATCGCCTCTTTTGTCGGTCTTTACGCTGCCGTCAATGTCAATTCTGTAGCGATCCAGTTTGTAGTCTGTGGTAGCTGGTTCACTCAAGCCCCTGCCATTCAGTTGCTGGGCTATGACTTCTTCAGCTTCTCTCAGTGTGGGCTGATAACTCGCTTCAACATAGACCTGTGTTTGCTCGCTGTTGGCCCAGCCATATCTTGGTTCGGCACGAATCTCTGGCCAAATGTCCGCCACAGACACGTCGTGTATGTGATATCCTAGCTCCCCGAACCACAAACTGGGTGTCCATGTGAGCTTGAGCAATTTGGTTACTATGTCAGTTCTGCCTTTGGCAGTGGTCCAGTCCTTGACCGTCCAGAACTTCTCCAATTGAGACGCAGTTCTACCCACTTGCATCAATACCGGTTTGCCAAACCATTCTCTAGCATAGTTGATGCTTTCCTCTACAGTGGGTTTGTCCAGCAGGCTTTGGGTGGCGTCGGCATTCTTCTTGATCCAGCGGGTGACTAGGGGACGCACACTATTCAAGTCAATAGCAAAATAGTTCCGTGTAGTCTCTGGACTCTGTAGAATATTTTTCAAACTGGTTGACACCCTTTTGGCTGTCAAGCCTAGACCATCAAAACGAGCCAGAAACTCCACTTCAAAGCCCACACGAAGGCCAGCTTCCTTCAAGAGATTTTCTTGATCTTGTGCTGTTACGGTAAGGGCTTCACTTAGATGGTCTACTCGCATCAGCCTTATTTAAGACCGAAATTGCTGCCTTTAGAGTGTGATGTTGCTCTTGACTTGCCCGCAGGCCACAGCAGCTTGTAGATCGGTGCATCCACCAATATACACATCATCAATCCATATTTGTGGCACAGTGCGTGCAGTAGGCATCTTTTCCAGCAGTTGTGCTCTGTTCACATAGAACTGATTTGGCGCAGGAGATTGTTCGTTGATACCCGCACTGATGATATACTCACTGTAGGGAATGGAGAGAGTTTGTAGAATGCGTTTGGCTTCTACACAATAGGGACATACTTCCTTGGTCCAGATTTCAGCTTTCATTAAAGTCTCCTTGATATCGCTGCCTTTGTGATTGGTTGCTCAAGTATAAGGGATGTCGGGGGCTGTTGTCTTTGGTTGTGCCCAAACACCATACAGGTAGACCACTTTTTTGTAATAGACCGTTGGCAGCACGGCTATGAGATCGCAAACTCTGGGGCAACACTCCCCATGCTGCTACTACTCCTTGTACTCTTGAGAGAGATTGGGCGATAGCAGGCAAATTACGAGAGCTGCAAGGAATTACTCCGGGCTCAACTAGATGTCGAGGATTGGTAGCTCTATAGTCCATCACGTTGCATTTGATCAAACTTCCGTAGCCCCAACGTTGCGCAAAGCCGGTTTCTTTGCGCACAGTGGGATCATCTACTTCAAGATCTGCTACACTGGGATTCATCCCTACAAACATTATTGCAGGTAGACTTGGGTCCCAAACGCGGCTAAGCACACTCCTGTATCGAGTGCAACTGCTGAATTCCGCGTCGGTCTTCACGGACGCATTCACTTGCAAACGCACACGACCGCCTGGATCGTGTGCGGGACTGGTCATAGGCTCAGTCCATTGAAAGTTTTTTCAGTAACGTCCATTTTGGCGTCGCCAATACGGTATGAGGAGAGCTCTACTTCTTGTGGGCTTACCTGCACTTCTTTGCCGCTGATCCATTTCTGGGTCCAGGGAAGCGGGTTTGGCTTGCGTCCATATGTGTTCTTTAGACCTGCACTCTCCATACGTATTCCTGCAATATATTCAACGTATTCCTTCAGCAGAGCTGCATTTAGTCCAATCATGCTGCCGTCCTTGAATAGGTAATCAGCCCAGGCCTTCTCTTGTGTTACTGCTGTTTCAAACAACTGCTGACATGCCGGAGTCAACTCGTCGCGGATTTCAGCAAACTCAGGATCGTCTTTGGGGAGCAGTTTGATAAGTGTTTGTGTGCTGCCAAGATGTAGATTTTCATCACGGCAGATCAGCTTGATGATCTTGGCATTGCCTTCCATCTTCTTCAGTTCTGCAAATGCAAAACTACATGCAAAACTCACATAGAATCGCACGCCTTCTAGTGCATTCACACTGTTGAGTGCCATCCACAGTCGGCGCTTGAGTTCACGTCGAGAAACGCTCACAGTTTGGCCATTCACATTGTGAACGCCTTCTCCCAGCATGTGATATTGCATGGTATAGTTGATGAGATCGTCGTAGTGGCGTGTGATATCCTGGGCACAGTCAACAATCTCTTGAATGTCCAGCAGTGTGTCCAGTACCTTGCTGGGATCGCTATACACATTGCGGATGATGTGAGTGTAGCTCTTGCTGTGGATTGTCTCGCTGAATGCCCAAGTTTGCACCCAAATCTCAAGCTCGGGCAAGCTGATCAAAGGAAGGAACGCAGTGTTGGGCGCACGCCCTTGCACACTGTCCAGAATGATCTGGCGCTTGAGATTTGAGGTAAAAATGTGCTGCTCGTGAGCAGACAGCTTTTTGAAATCATTTGCATCTTTGGTCAGCTCGATTTCCTGCGGTCTCCAAAAGAAGCTCAACTGCTCTTCGGTAAGGCGATCAAACACTCGGTATTTCATTCGATCATAGCGTGCTACTGTTGTAGTGCCGCTGTCATCTAAGAAAGCTAAGGATTTGACATGATCTTTTGTGTTGCTGCTGTCTAGTGTATGAAAGGTCACTGTTGGTCTCTCATTGTTGTTATGATTGTGTAGAGCAAAAATCTCTATTGCAAGAGGCATGCATCTTAGATCGTGCACGCTTCACATGACTCATCCCCATCTCCTGCGTTGTCAGCTATCATTTGATCGCTGTCTACTTCCTGCTGACCATCAAGTGTGTTGAAATAATAGCCAGTACGAATTCCCCATTTGTACATGAGTATTTGGTGACGCAATAGCTCGCTCATAGGAAGTTGACGATCTGGATAGAAATTAGGATTGTAGCTGGTATTGAGGCTGATGCTTTGGTCAATCCACTTGTTGATAACGGCACAAATTTTGATATAGCCTTCTGGACTCTTTTGGTCCCAGAGGAGTTCATAGCGGTTTTTCAAACGCCTATATTCTGGTACTACCTGTTTGACAACAAAGTCTTTGTTTTGCTTTACACTGATCAAATCTCTAGGTGGTTCGATTCCGTTGGTACTGTTGCTGATCAAACTTGATGCTTCGCTGGGCATACAGGCCATAAGTGTAGCATTTCGAATACCGTATTGCTTGAGGTCGTCTCTCAGTTTAGACCACGGAAACCTCTCTTGATGAAATACTAGATCGTCTACATCTGCTTTGCGAGTCTCGTGCGGGAAAATACCATCTGAGTATTTGAGATTCTCAAATCCAGGGCAAGCTCCCTTTTCTTTGGCCAAATCAACACTGGCCCGAATCATATAGTAACTCCATGCCTCGCAATACTCGTCTACTGTAGAGAGTGCACTGTCATCACTGTAGCGTAGACCCAGTCTTGCTAGCCAATAGGCTAGATTGATGATACCTACGCCGAGATTGCGATATAGCCTACAGTTGTTGTGTGCACCTTTTACTGGATACAGTTGGTAGTCTAGCAAGGCATCTAAGGCTCTTACTGCCAACCTGCATGGACGTTCAAAATCCTTAGGTTCTCGAATCTTGCCCCAGTTGATGGCACTCAGTGTACAAAGGCTGATGCTAGGATCCTCACTGTGAATATCTTGTAGTGGACTAGTAGCCTGCAAAATTTCAAGACATAGGTTTGATTGACGTATAGGAGCCAAATGTTCTTTGTATGACCCGTGTGTGTTCACGTGATCCACATTCATAAAATAGATACGACCGGTATTCTTGCGTTCATTCATAAATGCAGTAAAGAGGTCAATAGCCTTGATGGTTTTTTTCCGAATTGAAGGATCGTGTTCGTAGCTTTCATAAAGTTCTTTGAACTTGACCTGGTCAGCAAAAAATGCATCGTATAGTCCAGGAACATCGCTAGGACTGAACAATGTGAGATCAGCTCCTTGAAGCAATCGTTCATAGGCCAATTTGTTGAACTGCACACAGTAATCTAGATGTCTTGCGCGATTCTCATCAGTACCTTTGTTGTTTTTGAGAACTATCATATCCTCGAACTCGAGATGCCAGAACTGGAAGAAAGCTGTGGCCGCGCCGCCTCTCACGCCACCTTGGTTACAACTACGTACCGCAGTTTGTAGATGTTTCACAAATGGCACAATTCCTGTGTGAAATGCCCGGCCGCCTCGTACTGGGCTACCAATGGCTCTCACTCGTCCAATGTTTACGCCAATGCCAGCTTTTTGGCTGATGTAGCGTGTTATAGCATGGGGTACTGCGCCCAGCACGCTGTCGATGCTGTCATCAGCCTCAACAAGAACACAACTGCTGAACTGTTTGTCTGGAGTTCGAACACCTGCCATGATAGGTGTGGGCAAACTGATGTCATGAGTACTAATGGCATCATAGTATTCTTTGACGTATTTCATACGTGTGGTAGTAGGATAACTGTGAAACAGTGTGGCAGCGATCAGCATCAGTGCCATCTGTGGTGTTTCGTAGATTTGGCCAGTGACTCTGTTCTTGACCAAATACTTACCACGCCACTGTTCCATCGCAGCAAAAGTGAGATCAAAATCGCGTTCGTGGTCAATATAAGTGTCCAGTATTTTGAACTCGTCCGAAGAGTACCATTCTAGGAGCTCTTGCGTATAAAATCCAGCGCGAGCCACTTGAGTTACATGATCTAGCAATGTAGGAATTTCAAACTGCCCATATGCTTCCTTGCGGATGTGGTGATTGACCAGTCTAGCAGCCACAAACTGATAGTTGGGTGCATCTAGATCAATGAGATCAGCTGCTGCCTTGATCAGTGTTTCTTGAATGTCTACTGTGCGGATGCCATTGTAGAATTGCAACTGACTGCGGATTTCAACCTCACTGGCACTTACTCCACTGAGACCTTCGGTGGCCCACAACACCTGTCGATGTATCTTCTCAATGTCAAGTGGTTCTTGGGATCCGTCTCTTTTTGAGACCAAAATGGGCTCGGCAGGCCTTGAAGTCATGTTCTAGTCCTCTTGTGATTGTCTTGCGGTTTTGAATAGTGTTTGCTCAACGAGCGTAGGATATTTAAAATGCCGAACACAGGATAAATGGCAAAGATAAAAGATTATTTTGGTCATACCTGTTGCCACTTTCTGTCAATCCAGCGCCATCTAGCTTGAGTGTAGATAGCTTTTAAGCTGTTGCGATTGACTCTGTCAACAAATCCGTGATTGAGCAAGTAACCATGTGTGGCACACACAATCTTCTCGATGCTGTGATCGCGATCGTTGATCAAGCGCAACTGTAGATCTTCAAAGGTTGTGGGATCAGCCAGCATCAACGTGTAGGCTATGCCCAAGCTGTGACTGCTGGTGCAGTATCTGTTGTTGTAGATCAATTCCCAAGGATTGGGCCAAGTGGAGCAGTTGTCCCAATCCAGCACACGATTCTCAAAGCCGGCTTGACGCCAAAAGGCCAAACAGAGATCAATTTTGGCATCAACTGATGGCTGTGCTGCTATCTCTGCTCGCAGGTTTTTCCACTCTGCTGTGCGTTGACTTTTTGAGAGCAAAAACGGATTCATAAGAGATTATAGCCGGGCTTTAGATCATATGCCAAGTGGCCAGCACACTGTCGTAGCAGAGATTGACCGCGGCATTGTTCACACTGATCACGTACGGAGCACTGGCAGCACCTGTGTCTATGCTGTCGCTACCTGCAGGCTGTAGGGTGATGTTGTTGACGCTGGCGTTGTTTTCTCCATCTTTGATAGTCAAACAACGTCCGTTTTCGCCAGCAGGTAGATCCAGTTGCACAGTGTCGGTAGCTGTTCTCACAACAATGATGTCATCTGTGCTTTGCACCGTGTCAGTGAAGGGGCTCACACCTGTTGGGATTCGCAGATTGCGGATTCGGCTGCCGGCTGAGAGATTGCTTTGGTTGTTGTTGACAATGAGATTGTTGGTGCCGAGATTGACAATGCTGGGGCTTACATCAAATCTATCACCTATGCTGGCACAAAACTCACTGGAGGCGTCCCAAAGTATGGGAGTTACCACACTTGTAGCACCCACATTGTTGTAGGTGTTGTTGATAGCAACGATGCCAGGATTGGGGCTCATCACTTGAATGCCGTAGTTATCAATGTCCTCGAACAAGCTGCTACTCACTCTAGTAAGAGTGGGACCATTGTTGGGACTAGGTGCCACTCTATTTTCTGTGAGAATGCCTTTGAACAAATTGCTGAATCGGCAGCGTTCAAAGAGGAGATTGCTCACTTCGTCAGTGCTGTAGGCACCCCACACCAGATTTGCAAAGATGCAGTCAACAAAATTGATGTTTGAGGTAGCGATGGCTCCGCCTAGTGTTTCTATGTTGACACCAACTGTGACTTGAGCAACAGAAGTGCTATTTTGCCAAACACCTTGCACTACACAGTTTCGAAACAACACATCTGTGCATCTCTGCAACAACAAAATACTGAGAGCCTGAGACTGAGTGCTAGTGATTGAAAGATCGTCTACTGTGATGGAAGTAGGCAGCGTGGCTCCGTTGTTGCCTATGCTGCTGTCTTCTTGACCCAAACTATCCACCAACTTGAGCACACAAGCCTGTTGTGCCACTGCATTTGTGAGCACAATTTTGGTGCTATCTCTGTTCTCGCCCACCAATCTCACAAATGGATATACCAACAAGGGAGTGCTGATCAAATATTGACCACTGGGAAACCAAACAGCTTTTCTTGTTTGACGCAGATTTTCGGTGAGTGGTAGATTTTTTGTGTAGAGGTCAAAAATAGCACGATTGATGGCTGCTGTGTCATCTGTGATGCCATCTCCTTGAGCTCCGTAGGCCTTCACGTTTACCCACAGATCATCAATTTGGTTCTGCAAACTGCGCACCACAGGTTGAGCTGCACTAGGTCCAGTTACACTGACCACACTGGTGTCGCTTACAAATGTGTATTGTGCAATGTTGGCCAAATTGCTGCTGCTGGTGAGTATTTGAGTATTTCCACCAACAGCACTGGTGTTGCCAATAAACAGTTCTCTAGTGTCCATGCACCAGCCAAGCTCTCCTTCATTGAGGTTGGCAGGTAGGTCACTTTTGACCCCTCTACGATGTTGAATTCTTGCAATAGTTGTTACTGCCATCGGTTCGCTTTCCAGATATCTTGGCAGTATTTACTAGAAACTGAGGGTTCTACAAACCCTGTGATTGATAGTATTGATCCACTCGCATCAACCAATCCATTTGATCTTGATCCCAGTTGTCGAGCCCAAATTCAAATTCTTGATATTGCATGTCTCTGCTGCACATAAAAATCACCATCTTGCGGATCTCGGTGCCAAAAGTTGCGTTGTGACTCATCGCATAGGCGGCTGTTTGTAGCCGGTAATCGTCGACACGAGCACGGGTTTTGGGCCGAATGGTAGTTTTGAAATCCATGATGGCAGGCTCGCCTTTGTGAACGCCCACTAGGTCAGTTGTGCCAGCCCAAAAAGTTTCAAACACCAAGGGCACTTCGATGCCCCATACCTCATCAACGTTGCACAATCCTTGCTTGATGATTTGATCTGCCATTTGTGATGCCATCACTCTACCAAAATTGGTGCCGCCTGGCCGTGGTTCTCCACGGATATAATTTTCTAAGTGAGTGTGCATCAGCGTGCCAAGACTGGTAGCTTCTTTGGTAATTTGATCAGCAGCAGCATCGCCAATCCTCTTTCTCCAAGCTAAGAGAGGACCGGGATCTTTGGTTTTTGACAAGATGGTTGTTACCGAAGGAACCTTTTCTCCACTTTCGGTAAGATAGTGTCGGCTGCCATTGCTCTCGCTCCGGCTCACTCGAGTGTAGTCATATAGTGCGTTCAGTTTTATCATAGGGAGTTGTGCCCGTATTTTTTGCTCAAATGATCTTGAATCATTTTATTATACTGGTGTTGATCACCAAAGCCAACTCTTTTGCTGCTGAGTAAAATCTGGCCGTTTCCTGGACGACTCAAATCAATCCAGTTGTGCTGGGCAAAAATTCTTTGCTCATCCAGCAAAAACAAGAAATCATCACTGATCAAACTGTTGCCCCTTGGCAGGCTCAGGGCCACGGTGGCTCCTTGGTAGTGATAGATAGGATATTGCTGTGGGATTGGTATGCTCTCCTGAGCTCGGTCAGCTATCAAGTTGGCAGTGGTTTGATTGGCTGCATCCTTGCCAAAGCGTCGTACAAAATGCATGGCTCTCTTGAGATCCTTTTTGATCTCAAGAGCTTCTATGTCATCATGGCTGGCTGTGGTGGCGAGCGCCAAGAGGTGTTGTACTCTTGGGTCTCGGCTGCGCTTCAGCAGAAAGTAAGGATTTCTCTCACTGCGCATGCTGTTACCACTTGATCACCCATTCGAAAGTATTGCCTGTGGATGGGTTGGTAGCTCTTGTGATAGTATATCCCAAATCTGTGAAATACTTGATCACAGCATTCATTTGATCACTATAGGGCCTGTCAACCAAACTGCTGCTGGTACCACTGCTGCCACTGGTGCCACAAGATAACACCTTGAAGTAGTCAAGACTGCTGGTATATTGGCTGATGGAGAACACACCTGTGCCTACTCCCAAGGTGGTAGTAGCTGTGGCTGTGGTGCCTCCCACTGCCTGTGGAGCACTAAATTGCACAGCTGGCGGGCTTTGATAACCGCTGCCGCTGTCGAGAATTTCAACACCTGCAACTTCAAATTGACGATTTGCTTTGGTTGTGGGATACAATGGCGCGTCAATTTGTCCAGGTCCATCGGTGAACAAGATCAAAGGATCTGCTGTGTAGTCTGCGCCGCTGGCTGTGATTCGCACTGCTGCAATGCTGGTGGGGTTCATAACGGCATAGGCAGAGGCAGTACCGCCCCCGCCAAAGGTCACTGTGGGAGTGAGCACATAGTTGCTGCCCTCGTTGATCACCGACACGCTGGCTATGGGAGTGAGGAATCTTGCGATACCAGCAGATGCATTTATCCCATCTCCCAGCAGTTGTATGCTGGGATTGCTGGTGTAGCCACTGCCAGGATTGGTCAAAATGATGTTGTCCACGCTGCCGCCGCTGATGGTAGCCTCGGCTGTGGCTCCAGTGCCGCCGCCGCCGGTGATTTGCACAATGGGAGGCACAGTGTAGCCACTGCCGGGATTGATTACAACCACTTGGTCAATGCTGCTGGGAACCAAGGTGGCCGCTGCTGTGGCTCCGCTGCCCATGGTTACTGAGACTGATGGCACGCTGACGTAACCGGCTCCGGGATCACTTATTGCAAAGCTGGCCACAGAGCCGCTGCTGATTATGCTGTAGGCTGCTGCTGGAGAGGTTGCTCCGCCGCCGCTGATGATCACCAATGGTGGTACCACATAGCTGTTGCCGCCCGTAGCCACAGAGATGCTGGCCACACCCATGCTGAGGTCAAAGCTGGCACCAGTGCCGCTGCCTCCGTAAACATTGTTGCTGATCAAGGTGGGCAAGCTGCTGTAGAGTCCGTTGTTGATGATGTTGAAAGTGAGCACTACACCTTGGTTGTTGACTGTGAGCACTTGAATGATGGTATTGGCCGTGCCCACTCCGCCGCTTACCAACAGTTGATCGCCCACTGCATAACCTACACCAGCGTTGCGTAGAGTGGCACGCACAGTCTTCAACAACACTGTTCCAGCCGAGGCACCTGTACCAGGCACTGTGAGATTGACGCTGGGAGGATTGAGATAGTCAGCGCCGCCTGGATCAGTTAGCACAACACCTACCACACTGGTGGGATTCAGTTGCACCACTGCTGTGGCGCCGCCGCCAGCTGTGATTGACACCGCTACACCAGTGGGATCGTTGAAGCCGCTGCCAGGGTTGGTTACCACAAAGCCGCTTACCACCCCTCCTACAAGAGTGGCTCTGGCAGTGGCCCCTGCCCCGCCGCCTCCTGTGATCTCCACTAGCGGAGGATTCACGTAGTTGAGACCGCCATCAACAACCGCTATATTTGATATACCCATCACCAGGTTGAGATTGCATCCTGCACCGGTGCCGCTTGTAGTGGTAATTGAAGCAGCCAGACTTGGGAGAGTGGTGTAGTTTCCTGCGTTTACAATCACTACAGAAACCACACTACCGCCGTTTACCGCAGAGACCCTGAACACAGCTTGTGTGCCTACTCCAGTCAAAAGAGACAACAGGTCGTTCACGTTGTAGCCGCTACCCCCAAAATTTACTGCTGTTGACACTACCTTGCAAGTGACTGCGCCGGCCACAGCACCGCTGCCGCTGGGGCTTACCACAGCCGTGGGCGTAGAAACAAATCCTGCACTTTCGGTCAACAGGCTCACATCGTAGACACTGCCGCTGCTTTGCAACACTGCTCTTGCTGAGGCTGTTTCGTTAGGATCACCGCCGCTGAAACTCAAGGATGGAGTGGCCAAATAGCCGCTGCCCCCGCTGCCTACGACTACATCAGTGACTCCTTGGTTCAAATCAATATTGATGGCAGCACCAGCAGTGGCACGGGCTTTGGTGGTGGCCAGTTTGATATGATTGCTGTCGATGTAGATAACGTAGTAGGGAACGTTGGCATGCAAAGGAGGTGGTAGCTCTCCTGTGCTGCTCACAACTACAATATCTCCAGTCTCATAACCGTGGTTGGGTATCAACAGTGTGTTGGTAACAGGGTCTACACTGAACACATGGCTGATGGTGGCACTGTTCTCAGTCATGGGCGTACCACCGCTCACTGTGACCTCATAGTCACCTCTCTGCACAGCTAGCAGCACCTGCATTTCCAGCGCACTAATTTCTCCATGCACTGCTATGTCTTTGACAATATTATTGCGTGCCTGAGACGCTGTTACGAACCAACTGGCTGTGACCATCACTTGCTCCTTTTGGCCAATGCTCTTTTGGCCATCTTGTCCACACTATCCTGTGTGAACTTGTCTATGTCCAGCTCGCTGGTTTCTTCGCCTTCGCTGTCGCTGGGAATCTCTGTGCTGCGGAGAACAACGTGGCTGGGAGTAGTTTTTTCTGTGTCGACTACAGGGATTTCTTGAACAGCTTTGTTGATCCATTCGCCATCAACAAAGAAGTTTCGCTCTTCTAAACTGCGTGCCAGCTGTTCTGTGGCTATCCGTTCGATGCCAAGGGCATGATTGGTCACTAGTATGGTAATCAGTGCATCACGTGCTGATTGCTCGTGATTTTGTTCGGTCAAAAACTCATATGCTCTCATGGTTACGTATTTAAGAAGAAAGCTGCGCTGCTGCCAGTCAAAAACAAAGGGCCTCTCGGCCCTTTGTTGTGTTTAGAGTTGATTCTTCAATTTTTGTTTTATTTGCTGTATGAGAGAGGGATCAATCTCTTGATATTCTCTCAAATTGCTCCGGTTGAGATCGATCCACATGTTTCTGTGTGATTCACTTTCAAAAAACTTGCGCACACGACGTCCTTCTGAGGTTATGCCTGCTACTCCATAAGGATTGTTGGTCAATTGCAGATCTAGATTGGCTATTTTGTTACGAACATCTCTGCGATAGAGAGCAGCCTCATTCAGTTCAGCTTGAATTCTCTTGCGATTTTCCACAGCTTCGGTGATGCAACTTCTCACAAGTTTCATTTGTTGCAATAGGGCAGCGCCTTCGAGACCATAACCAGTGCTGAGTGGATCAGAGGCTTGGCCTTCTGTGACCATGCTCTTGAACTGATTTTGATGATCAAGAAACTGTTGGCGTAGGCCTTCAAATTCTTCACTTAGAGAACGTATGGTAATATTGAGAGCGCTGATTGATGTTTGTTCTTCTAGGTTTTTTTCTACACCGCGTGCGATTTCGTGTGCTTTCTTGATTGTGCTCTTCTTGAGAGGAGGCTTGTCGCCTGTGAGCTCCATGGCCTTTGCCATCCCTACTGCATAAGGACTTTTGGCCTTTTTGGCTTCAGCAACCATCTTTTTGGCATCAGCCATCTGTTGGGCACTGG
>JACCDP010207721.1_pt1 | contig 16154 bp, 15 predicted proteins | sample 7445841 | NCBI WGS metagenome assembly JACCDP01 (sample SAMN15323441, study PRJNA562643) | freshwater metagenome | isolation source: river surface water | place: USA:Blue River Watershed | collected 2017-08-17 | reverse complement strand
TGCCGCAATCCAAAACTGGGCAAGCGAGGCTGGTATTGCCTTCCAATACATCCAGCCGGGTAAGCCTCAGCAGAATGCTTATGTTGAGCGGTTCAATCGGACAGTACACTATGAATGGCTAAGCCAGTATTACTGGGGAGACTTAGACGAAGTCCGAGACTTCGCCACCCGATGGATATGGCACTACAATCACGATCGCCCAAACGTGGCCTTGGGCGGAATCACACCAAAACAGCGGTTGGCCATGGCCGCATGAACTCTACTTCCGATCCCCGTTAAAAAGGGGATGATTACCGTTCGACTGAACAAACAGCGGTCGGAGTTAAACAAGTGGACAGCAGAACAAAAAACCCCCGCCTTGTGAGCGGGGGTTTTTTTAAATGCTTCTACAGTCAGATGACTGCTTGGGCATTAGAACGTGTGACCGATGGAAATCCCGTAACCAGCGTTCTTGACTCCAGCTGTAGCATTAGTTTGCAAATTTAAGCCACGTGTGAAGTCAAAGCTGGTTGGCGCACCTGCGGAGCTAGTCTCGATGGTTTGATAGGTAGCGTAAATCGCTGTCCTCTTGCTGAGGTCATAACGCAACCCAATCGCCATGATCTCACCCTCTCTGGCCGAGTCTTTCTGCTCGTATGTCTGGAAGCCAATTTGTCCTGTTAGACCCGCCATCAGAGGAGCGGCCACGTTGAACGCCTTGACGTTAACTTTTGTTGCTGCAGTTTTACGGTCGAACGCCGTGACGCCAACGCGCGCGAAGCCGAGATCATAGCTGCCTGCGAAACCTTGAACCCTACTATCAGCGGCTGTGGCTGGTGCTGTGTCTTCGACTTTTGTGGTGCCAACGGCAAGCCGTGCAGCACCAATGTCATATCTCACCATGTAGCTGTCAATCGCTTGGGGATTTTGCGCTGCGCCATTACCTGCGGCAATATTGCTAGTCCCCGCAGCAGTGTCTCCACGATCGAAAGCACGTGAAGCCATGACTTGAAGCCCGCTCGATTTCGGGGATGTGTAGGAGATGTTGTTTTTCGCATCGCCACCAGGATTGAAGGTGGAGTCAACGCGTCCGATGTTGCCCATGAAGCGATAAAGACCGCCGAGATCCCGAGCTACAGCATCGTGACGACCGATTTTGATTTCACCGAAGCCGCCTGACAGCCCAACCGTTGCTTCCTGGAAATAGTTCTCGTACGCCGCAGCGGTGCCACGCTCGGGTGACTGCGAGTCAGAAGCCTGACCAGTAGAGGGGTTGACCTCTGTCTTGAATGTTGCGTTTGCCTTAAGGCCGCCACCAAGGTCCTCTGACACCGAGAAACGGATGTTGGAAGTGCCCTGGAACTGATTGGTGGTCAAGTTTGAGGAGCCGTCGGCGTTGTCCCGCTTAATCGGACCAGCTTCGATATAGCCACCGATTGTGACGTTCTGAGCCATCGCAGGCATTGCAACAGCAGCAGCCACGGCGGCAGCAATAAGATGCTTCTTCATTAGTAGTTCTCCTAAGAATTTAGATTCACGATCGGCCGACTGTGACCGACCGTAACAACTGGCAATCTCCGGCTGTTGTCCTGATTATCTTCGACCCCGGGACCTGCGCCCAAGTAAAACAGCTGGTTATGACAGGCAAGAACAAAATATTGTTGCTAAAAGGATACATTCCTAACTAATTAGTAAGCGCATACTTTTATTTTGGGTATGACTTACCGAGTTTAAGACGATTGCCTTGACAATAGCGCACTTGAACCAACAACCTGCGCCGCTAATTTTGACTTCCGTAGCTCTCTTTCGTCGTCTATTCGCCTACTCGCTGAGCTATTGGCCGAGCTTTCTGGTTGCGGTGCTTGGTATGTCGATTACCGCGGCAACAGAGACAGCCTTCCCAGCCTTAATGAAGCAACTTATGGATAACGGTTTTCAGGGTGTAACTGCTTTTTCGGTGTGGTGGGTGCCGATTGTGATCTTAGGAATTTTTATTGTCCGAGGCGCAGCAACTTTTGTCGCTACGTACAGCATGGAGTGGCTCGCCAATAACGTCCTACGGGATATTCGACAGGCGATGTTTGCCAAACTGGTAACGCTTCCGTGTTCGAATTTTGATACGAAATCGGCAGGGCAATTGATCTCTAAGATGATCTCAGAAGCTCAGCAGGTATTAATGGCTGCGACAAATGTGATTACAGTTTTAGTACGCGACAGCCTGATTCTGATTGGCCTACTCGCATGGCTATTTTGGATTAACTGGCAGCTAACCTTGATCGTGTTTTTTCTAATGCCTACATTAGCACTCTTAATCCGCAAGTTTTCTAAACGGTTGCGCTCTGTCGGTAAGAGCTATCTCGCCGCAATTGGCGATATGACTACATCTGTTGAGGAAGCAATCTCTGGCAGTCGAGTTGTCAAGATCTATGGTGGGGAAGAGTATGAAAAAAAACGTTTCGCCACGATTAACAGCAATTTTCGTGGCCAGGCCATGCGTTATGCGGTTGCCGCTGCCCTGCAAACCCCAATGAGTCAGTTTATCGCAGCGCTTGGTGTATCTGTCGCGGTATCGATTGCGTTGCTACAAACTCGAGAAGGTACTGCCACCCCAGGAGACTTCGTTTCCTTCATCACGGCGATGCTGCTTATGTTTAGCCCACTTAAGCATCTTGCCGAAATAAACTCAAATCTTCAACGCGGTCTCGCTGCAGCTGAGGGTGTTTTTGATCTCTTGGACGAGAGTTCCGAAACAGATACCGGCAGAAAATCGATTGATCGGGCAACCGGTCATATTCAGTTCTCGAATGTGACTGTTCAGTACCCAAACAGGCCGAACCCCGCTCTCGACTCAATAAACTTAGATATACAAGCAGGTCAAACCTATGCCTTGGTGGGGCCCTCAGGAAGCGGTAAAAGTACGTTTGTCAATCTTTTGCCTCGGCTATACGCGGTCGATTCTGGATGGATTGCCCTCGACGGAATTGATATTCGAGATCTAAAACTCAAAAACTTGCGATCTCAGATTGCGTTAGTGTCACAAGATGTAGTACTTTTTAACGATACAATAGCAAGAAATATTGCTTATGGAAGAACAGACCTAACCGAAGCCAAGATTCGTGGAGCTGCGAAGGCTGCTGACCTCGTTACCTTCATTGACTCGCTGCCGCAGGGAATACATACGATCGTGGGAGATCGAGGCGTTCGCGTATCCGGTGGGCAGCGCCAGCGCATTGCAATTGCTAGGGCGATTATCAAGGAAGCTCCTATTCTCATTCTCGATGAAGCGACATCTGCATTGGATACGCAATCAGAATCTAATGTTCAAAACGCAATTGAATTGCTAAGAAAAGGGAGAACCACTATAGTCGTCGCTCACCGCTTATCTACAGTCTTGAATGCAGATCGGATAATCGTGTTGGACCAAGGCCGTGTCGTTCAGTCGGGAACCCACCAAGAGTTGATTAAGCTACCGGGCCTATACCAAGTCCTTTACGAAAAAATGCAGGAGCCGGCTGCATGAAACTTTGGTTTGAACGTGGTGCCTGGGCCTCAACGCGTGGCCGAAAAGCTTTAGAAAAAATATCGCCAGAGTCTGTAGGGCGTATCGTTGTGGTTCGGCATGCAGCTCTAGGGGACATGATCTTGACGCGCCCGTTTCTAGTTGAGGCAAAGAGGTACTTCCCTAACGCAGAGATTGTGCTCAGTATCGTCTCAAACTACAGTTATGGTGTGCCCCATGACCTTGTGGATCGCGTCCACGTGTTTCAAGGTTCTGATCAACCCAACGTTAGCTTAAGAGCGCGGTTAGCTCGGGCTAGGGAGCTGGGAGTGGCCGACATCTTGTTCGATTTAGCCGATACTACTCGCTCACGTTACCTGACCTGGTTGAGCGATGCAAAAATAAAAATTGGCTTTCCCTACCGCTGGTACCTTCGAAATCTCCTATTCGATGCTGCCGTTTTCCGATCAGATTTCGTGTTCGAGGCAGAGGTAATGCTAGACACATTAAAGCTCCTCGGCGCAAACCCTAAGACCCCAATTCAATTCAACTGGCCCCAACATTCACAACACGGCGCAGTGCGATCATTGGCGAAAAGAATCGTATATTTTCCATTCGCATCAGTACGGGCAAAATGCTGGCCAAAAGAATATTTCTCTCAACTCATTGGTATCTTGGCGACCGAGTTGCCAAATCATTGCCACGTAATTTTAGCTGGAATTGGTAAGGATGAAGGCCCTGCTTATTTCTTGAATCTGGCGGAAAATTACAGGAATGTGGAGTGTCAACCAGTATTGAATTTAGATTTAACAATTCAGCTTTTAGGAAATTCTAATCTCGTTATTTCGAATGACACCGGAGTTCGAAACTTAGCGATTTCGGTTGACACCCCAACGCTAGGGATATTTTTTTCCACGGTCCCGCATCGATATTGGCCACGTGGGTCCGGTCATCATAAGGCCGTTTTTCTTCCTGACGGGGAGATCCCTACCGTCGAGCAGGTTGCCGCTGAGGCTAGGCAGCTTCTTGGGAAAGCGGATATTTGGGTGGAGAAAATTCGATGATAAAGGGGAGTATTTACGAGTTCACCCGCAAGTATTTAGATTCTCTGGGCTCTCTCGAAGGAAAGACGGTCGTTGATGTGCCGGCTGGTCAAGGGTTGATGAGTCTTGAGTTCAAGCGCCGAGGTGCGAAAGTAATCTCTCTTGATCTTTATCCAGAAAAGATTCAGGCAGATGTTGACGACAAGCGGTTCGTAGATATGAACTCTAGATTTCCGATTGGAGACGAGGTTGCGGATATTGTCATTTGTCAGGAGGGTATCGAGCATGTTCCTAATCAGATAGGTTTGATGGAGGAGTTAAACCGTATACTCAAGCCCTATGGGCAGCTAATTATTACTAGCCCAAGCCTCTCCCACATGCGTGCAAGATTTTCAATGTTTTTAGTAGAGAGCGAATATTGGAGGCGATTACCAGCATCGGAGGTAGACAGCGTTTGGTTCTCTGAAGGCGAAACTGACCGTATCTATTATGGCCATTTTTTTCTTGTGAACGCTAACCAGCTAAGAGCGATCACAGCGCTAACTGGGTTTGAAATTGCAAAACGGATCAGAACAAGCATAAGTCTTTCCTCAGTACTTATGTTGCCATTGCTCTATCCGCTCATAATTGTGACAACGGTCTTTGCAAGCATTGACTCCTATAGAAAAAACCGCTCGGGGTGGACTCAAAAAAAACGAAAAATATATGCTGATCAGGCTAAGGTAAATCTGTCTCTCGTAACTCTTTTGTGCAAGGATTTTTTATGGGTTCTCAAAAAAAGAAAATCTGTGTTCGAGGTTCGGCAGGAGCTAAAAGAATTTTCTAGAAATTCAGACCAAAACCCCTAATGTGCCAAGGTTAAAATTTCAGATCTGTAAGTCACCTGGAGATGTACATCAGAACGCGCAACAAACTATCGTATCCAATAATCAAAGACGCTATTCTTCTGGTTGCAACCCCATTTCAACTCCTTTGCGCATTGGAGGCTATTTTTTACTTCAAGCTTCGTAATTATTTTCTATTGATCAAAGCTTCTAGTGCACACAACGAGCAACAATTACTTTATTTGTTAGAAAAATTCGAAATTAACGATTTTTACGTGCTCCGAAAGGTTGCTGGCGGAACATTTTGGAAATTTATCGAATTGTATTTCCGCCTTAAAAAAACGTGGTTTCGTTATGGTTTTATCGGTGAAAATGGCACGGCATTTCGCGCGCTGTGTTTCTCCTTAAAACCCGAGAGTTTATATATGTTGGATGATGGTGTTGCTACTTTTGAAGCGCAGAGAGACATCTACAAACCGAGTCTCGCCTATCTTTGGCGCAGTAGATTCGGGAAACTCCGGTCATACCGTTACGCCATGGTTGGAATGACCCTTAAACAACCTAAAAACATTGGTTTTTTCTCTACCATTCTGAGCAAGTCAATTCAGGGGGAAGAGTTAATCAAACACAAGTTTGAAAACATTATTAAATTTTGCAAAAATAACGTGGGTAAATTTGAGTTTCCTCATGCGAGGAGCCCTGTCGTTTTTGTGGATACACCCCTCTATGAAACCCGTTACCTTACCCAGGTGGATTGCAAGAGGGTTTATGAATACGCCCTTGGCTCCTTTGGTTATGAAGGGCGCTTGGCGCTTAGACCCCATCGGTCCCAAAATGAAGGTGAGTTAAGAAAATTTCTCGATGCAGAAGGCTTCATGCTTCTCCCCAATTTAAGGCCGATTGAGGTAGACTACATTTTAACTGGCGCCCCTCGGCTGATAATTGGTACCGTTACCACAGCATTACTCACTTTAAAAAAACTTTTTCCCATGCTCCGCGTAATTGCTCTCGATATTCGTCCTGGCGCAATTCGAGCCGGAAGGTTGAAAAATGGTGAAATAACACTCATGCTCGAGCTTTACGAGGAGTTTAAAATGCAGGGGATTGAGGTGGTATCTTTGCCCATCTGGAAAACTAGTTCGAATTCCGCTTATGACTGTTAAATTCTCAAAATTTTTTAGGTGCCTATTCCGCTTTAACTGGGTGCGGTATGGGTGAGGCGATCTTAATCACTGGCGCTACAGGATCTTTTGGAAAGGCCTTAGTCAAAACTATTTTGGCTCTAAATCCACGGGTTAATCGTTTGGTTGTTTTCAGCCGGGATGAGCTCAAGCAGTATGAAATGTCCCAAGAATTCAACGGATCAAAGTACGATGGAATACGTTACTTTCTGGGAGATATCCGCGATTACAGCCGCCTGCATCAAGCACTCGAGGGTATTGATACCGTGGTTCACGCAGCGGCTTTAAAGCAAGTACCGGCCGCGGAGTATAACCCTTTCGAGTTTATTAAAACTAACGTAATTGGCGCTGAGAATTTGATACAAGCATGCTTAGCCCAAGGCGTTAAGAACGTAGTGGCCTTATCTACGGATAAGGCTGCAGCCCCAATCAATCTGTATGGAGCGACGAAGTTATGCTCAGACAAACTATTTACAGCAGCGAATAATATTCGGGGTACTCGCGACATTCGGTTCTCGGTTGTCAGGTACGGTAATGTCATGGGCAGTCGTGGATCTGTAATTCCCTTTTTCTTAGATAAAAGAAAAACTGGTGTTCTACCTATTACTGACTTAGAGATGACTCGATTTAATATTTCTCTTAACGAGGGTGTGGAGATGGTGCTTTGGGCGCTTGAAAATGCGCTCGGTGGTGAGATTTTTGTTCCAAAGATTCCTAGCTATCGAATTATTGATGTCGCAAAAGCTATCGGTCCTGATTGTGATCATCGCGTGGTGGGACTGCGCCCTGGAGAGAAGATTCACGAGGAAATGATTACAGTGAGCGACAGCTTCAACACGATTGATTTAGGTCGCTATTACGCAATACTTCCCCAGTCCGCCCATCTTACTAGGTCAGAATACTGTGCGATAAAAAAATCAATACCGGTTAGCCAGGGATTTGCTTATAACAGTGGATCAAACCCAAATTTCTTAAGTATTGAGCAGATTCGCGAATTAATTCGCGAACATATCGATCCAAATTTTCAAGTCTAGATAGTGATTCCATACGGTCGACAAGACGTTTCCCAAGGAGATATCGATTCGGTGGTCGAAGTGTTGCGCTCGGATTGGCTTACCCAGGGCCAGATCGTGCCACGTTTTGAGCAAGCTGTTGCCAATTACGTCGGGGCTCAGCACGCTGTAGCCGTGAATAGCGCAACTAGCGCATTACATCTTGCATGTCTAGCGCTAGCTGTTGGTCCTGGCGACTGGATTTGGACCAGTCCCAATACTTTCGTGGCAACTGCCAATTGTGCGCGTTATTGTGGTGCTGAGATTGATTTTGTAGATATTGACCCGCATACTTACAACATAAGCATAGAGCATCTAAAAGAAAAACTTAAAAAAGCGAGGGTCTCGAAGCGATTGCCAAAAGTCGTGATTCCTGTGCACTTCGCTGGCCAACCTTGTGATATGCCAGCCATCTATGAGCTTAGCCAAGAATACGGATTTAGAGTTATTGAAGACGCCTCTCACGCCATCGGGGCCTACTATTCCGTTGCACGGGAGCTGAACCAAACTCGCTGGGATCACGCTCAAGATAGGACCAGCCCTAGCGATCGGGTTATGGTTGGGTCTTGCGCCCACAGCCACATCACTGTTTTTAGTTTCCATCCCGTTAAAATTATCACTACGGGTGAGGGCGGTATGGCCCTAACGAACAACGTTGAATTGGCCGAGAAACTCTCTCGTCTCCGTACTCACGGGATCACAACTAAGCCAGATTGTATGATTTCACGCCCATCCGAGGAGATCTGGAACTATCAACAAATAGACCTCGGGTTCAATTATCGAATGACCGACATTTTGGCAGCTCTTGGGTTGAGCCAGCTCAATCGATTAGACGACTTTCTGGCCAAAAGACACGAAATTGCAACTGTGTACGATCTTGCATTGGGCGAACTGCCAATCATTTGTCCCTGGCAAAACCCGATGGTTCATTCGAGCTATCACCTCTACCCGATTCTCGTAAAGGCGACAGATCGCATGGTTTATAGGCAGAGGCGAGTATATGAATCATTGCGCGCGCGTGGAATCGCTGTGAATGTCCACTATATTCCAGTTCATCGCCATCCTTACTATGAGGCGATGGGATTTAAAGTTGGTGACTTTCCTGTGGCAGAGCGTTTCCACAAAGAGGTCATTAGTCTGCCCATCTACGCCAGTTTAACCAAAGACGACCAAGATAACGTTATCAACACACTTCGGGTAGCGCTCACGACATGAATCTATGTGTTATCCCCGCGCGCGGAGGTAGTAAGCGAATACCTCAGAAAAATATTCGGAATTTCTTCGGCAAACCAATGATTGTATATGCCATCGAAGCAGCTCAATCATCAAATCTTTTTAGTCAGATTGTTGTGAGTACTGATGATAGAAAGATTTCTGAGATAGCGCGCCAGCATGGGGCTGAAGTCCCATTTAAAAGGCCGGCAGAGCTGTCCGATGATTTTACGCCAACAGTTGACGTTATAAGACATGCTATTAATGAAACTCAACGGCTTGGAATGTATTTTGAAAACGTCTGTTGTGTGTATCCAGCTGTACCGTTTATCGAGGCGGCTGACTTGGACTTGGCCCTAGCTTTAATAGACCACGAGTCGGCGTCATATAGTTTTCCCGTTTCGGAGTTCTCCTCTGCTATTTACCGAGCACTTAGGCTCGGCGATCAAAATAGGCTAGAGCCGATCTATCTTGATTACGAGTTACAACGCAGTCAAGACTTGGTTAGAACTTACCATGATGCAGGTCAGTTTTATTGGGCTCATAAACATACCTGGATGTCTATCGACAAAATACACTCGAATGGCCGGGGGCTCGTAATACCCAGGTGGAGAGTTGTTGACATTGACACGCTAGAAGACTTACGCATGGCTGAGTTAATGTATGCGGCACTAAAGGACAAAAATGAGCGATAAATCGACTTTTAAAACAGAGCAGGAAGACTTTTGGGCTGGAAACTTTGGCTCTGAGTATATTAATCGGAACAAAAGCAATCAGCTTCTTGCTTCTAATCTTAATTTCTTTTCCAAAGCTTTGCGCGGAGCGGCCCAATTAAGAAGTTGCTTGGAGTTCGGAGCAAATATTGGTATGAACCTAAAGGCGCTTAAGCTACTTTATCCGGCGTTGGAGCTATCGGCAGTAGAGATTAATGCTGAGGCTGTTTCAGAGCTGTCGCGCAGCGTACCGAAAAATAAAATATTTCTTGGCTCTATATTGGATTTCAAAGCCGAAAAACAGGCCGATTTGGTTCTTATCAAGGGCGTTCTTATCCACATCAATCCAGATGAGCTCGCACACGTTTATGACAAACTAGTACAGGCAAGTTATCGTTATATCTTAGTTGCGGAGTATTATAATCCCGCGCCGGTTGCAATCCCCTATCGAGGTCATCTAGATCGTTTGTTTAAAAGGGACTTCGCAGGTGAGATCATGGATCGCTACCCTAGCGTGCGGCTACTTGACTACGGTTTTTGTTACCACCGCGATCCAAGTTTTCCGCAAGATGACATCACTTGGTTTCTCATGGAGAAGGGATAGATATGCTCACCTACTGTCGTCGCTGTGTGATGCCTGATACAAAACCAGATCTGTCATTGGACGAGGTGGGCATCTGTAATGCCTGTCGAAGCTACGAAAAAAGAAAAGAGGTTGATTGGGATTTCCGTTATAACGAGCTAATTAGACTACTCGACAAGTATCGCCAGCCTGTCGGCAGCAATTGGGATTGCATCGTCCCTGTGTCCGGAGGCAAAGATAGCACCTATCAAGTTGTTAGGATTTTGCAGTTAGGCTTAAATCCTCTTTGCGTTACGTCAACAACATGTGATCTTACGCCGCTAGGCAGAAGTAATATTGAAAACTTAAAGCGCCTAGGAGTTGACTATGTCGAAATCACTCCAAATCCGATAATTCGAGCAAAACTGAATCGATTGGGGTTGACGCAAGTTGGTGATATTTCCTGGCCCGAGCACGTAGGAATTTTTACTATACCTGTTCGCGCAGCTGTACAGTTCAATGTCCCGCTTATAGTTTGGGGAGAGAATTCGCAAGATGAGTATGGTGGGCCGGCAGCAGCAGCGGAAAACAACGTCCTTACCCGCCGTTGGCTCGAGGAGTTTGGGGGGCTTCTTGGTATGCGAGTTTCGGACTTGATGGGTCATGCCGGCATCGAAAAAAAACACCTAATTAATTATATCTATCCCACAGACGAAGAACTGTCTCGCATCGGCGTAACCGGCTTATTTTTGGGGCACTATATTGCCTGGGACGGTCTTTCAAATGCATTGATCGCCCAAGCAAATGGATTTAAGACGTATGAAAAAGCAGTTGAAGGTTCAATAGTCAATTATGAAAACCTCGATAACCATCAGACTGGCATTCACGATTACTTTAAATTTTTAAAGTTTGGTTTTGGTAGAGCATCCGATCTTGCATGTCTGCACATCCGTCGTGGAAGGTTGACCCGGCGCGACGGGCTCGAAGCGGTTAGACGGCTTGACGGCAGATTTCCTTGGGAGTACTTAGGAAAGTCGCTGGAGGAAATTCTGCGCCCGCTCGAGATGACTGTCGATGAGTTTATCCGTGTCTGTGACAAGTTTACTAATAAAAAAATCTTTATTCGAGATAGCTCTGGCGCATTCAAGAAAGATCGGGATGGAAATCTCACGAAGATTAATTATGACAACTCCTGAGCGACTTTGAAAGTCGGTGTTATTGATTATGGGGTTGGTAATCTTGGCTCGGTTGCAAGAGCTCTGGAGGAGGTTGGCGCGACTCCCATTCGAGTTGATAGATCAGTGGACCTTCATCAGGTCGAGACAATGGTGTTGCCTGGTGTTGGCAGTTTTTTGCAATGTAAGAAAATTCTCGATCAAGACGGATGGTCCCAGGCCATCCGAGATGAGGTTGATGAGTACTGCAAGCCTCTGCTGGGTATCTGTTTGGGAATGCAGCTTCTCGCCGATTGGGGCGAAGAGGGCTTAGAAAATGGCGCGCAAACACCTGGCTTGGGCTTTGTCCCGGGCAGGGTGGTTAGCCTTAGAAAACTAGGGTGTGCGGCAAGATTGCCTCATGTAGGCTGGAATTCAATTTCACCGCGCCTAGAGAACTATCTTTTAAAAGGAGTTCCTAAGGGCACAGACTTTTATTTTGTTCATAGTTATGGGTTTCTGCTTCAGTCTGAGCGGGAGTGCGTGGCAACTACCCAATACGGCGTTGAAATCGCCGCAGTCGTTAACCACGGAAGGGTATGGGGGACACAGTTTCACCCAGAGAAGAGTTCTAGAGCCGGTTTGAAGGTTTTAAATAACTTCGTGTGGGGACCAGAGTGCTGAAAGTTAGAGTAATCCCAACCTTGCTTTGGAGAAGTTTTGGTCTCGTAAAGGGCGTTGGCTTTGATAGCTGGCGACGAGTTGGATCGGTTTTACCGGCAATTAAAGTGTACAACCAGCGTGATGTTGATGAGCTCGTACTCGTCGATATAGATGCCCACAGGAGTGTTAAGCCCCCCGACTATGAAACATTCGGAGAATTCGGAAGCGAGTGCTTTGTGCCCTTGACAATAGGTGGAGGTATTCGTTGCGTGGAGCAAGTAGGTTTCTTCTTGCGAAATGGTGCTGATAAAGTCAGTGTAAATACAGCCGCTTATGATAACCCTAAGCTTATAAGTGAGATTGCCAAGCTCTATGGTACGCAATGTGTTGTAGCCAGCGTTGACGTGCGGGGGACAGATGGCGACGGGAGATGGATATGCTTTAGCGAGGCGGGAAAAAGAGACACAGGACGTGATGTAGTTAGCTGGGTAAGAGAGCTCGAGGGCCGCGGTGCGGGAGAAATACTCATTACATCAATTGAGCGGGACGGCACGATGCAGGGTTACGACCTTGATTTGGTTGCTGCGGTTAGCGCAGCAGTGAGTATTCCCGTCATCGCATCTGGCGGCGCTGGAAACTATCAACATATGATCGATGCAGTTCAGCAGGCCGGGGCTTCATCAGTAGCTGCAGCAAGTATGTTTCACTTTACTGAACAAACGCCAGCTGAAGCAAAAAAGTCGATGGCCACAGTCGGTATTCCCGTGCGGCAGTCATTCAATAATTGAGCCTAAATCATGAAGGTTGTTTTTCGTGTCGATGCCTCACTTGAAATAGGATCAGGCCATGTCATCCGGTGTCTTGCCCTAGCAAGGTCCCTAAGAGAGCTCGGCGCAGAAAGTTTTTTTATAAGTCGTGACCTAGAGGGCAACCTTCATGATCGGATTAGTTCTGAGGGATTCAGCTTAAGCTCGCTGAAAGATCCGGAGATCCCAAAACCCTCCCAAGACCAGGAGACTTCATCCGCGTATGCGGGCTGGCTCGCCGTTCCTTGGCAGGTCGACGCTGCGCAAACCATTAACGCTATCGGATCAAAAGATATTGACTGGTTAGTAGTCGATCATTATGCGTTAGATAAACGTTGGGAGGTTCAGCTTCGCCCATATACGAAGAAAATTATGGTAATTGATGATCTTGCTGATCGACCACACGATTGTAATTTAATCGTAGATCATAATTTTATATCTGAATTTGAAAAACGTTACAGAAACATTACTCCAGATACATGTATTCGTTTTCTGGGACCCCGGTATGCATTGATTGACTCCGAATATTCAAGGCGTCGCTCAAGTATCTCTATCCGCACTGGTCCAATTCGTCAAATCCTAGTTTCGTTTGGTGGATATGATCCCTCGAATTTGACTCAAATGACAACCGAGGCCTTCATCGATCTGAGAAGATCGGATATCCGACTTGATGTTGTAATTAACTCTAAATCTAAACACTTAGACACCATCAATGAATTAATCGTACCCCACTCAAATATTACGCTTCACAAATCGCTTCCGTCTCTCGCGTCCTTAACAGCAAGCGCTGACCTCGTAATCGGGGCTGGGGGCGTAACAACGTGGGAGCGATGCTGTTTAGGGGCTCCAGCACTCGTTATTACCATGGCTGAAAATCAAATACCAATTGCTCGTCACTTAGATAAGCAAAAGATAATACGTTTGATCGGTGATCACAAGACAGTTTCCAGAGATGAAGTTTTCGGTGAATTAAAGAAAATAGTTCAATCCGCCAATATCGAAGAGTGGTCATCAAAATGTATGAGTCTCGTTGATGGAAAGGGCATTAATCGAGTAACCGATCTCTTGGCCCTAACGGTGAACACCTGCTTAAAAGTAAGACGTGCTCGTCATGAAGACGAGAGCCTTCTCTTGGGGTGGGTTAATGATCCGCTGGTTCGTAAGAACGCGTTCGAAGGATCCCTAATTTCGCCGGAATCCCATCATCGTTGGCTTGTTTCGAAACTTAAGGATAAAGAAAACTGCATGCTGTTTGTTATTGAGACTTTGGAGGAACTGCCGATTGGCCAGGTTCGTTTTGAATGCGATGGAACTCAGTGGGAGATTCATTATGGCCTCTGGGCGCCTATTAGGGGCTTGGGTCTCGGGACAAAAATGCTCGCAGAAGCACTTTCGGTTTTTAGACAGACAAAAAGCGATGTATCGCTCTTCGGTCGGGTTAAGCGAGATAATTTTCCATCACGGAGAATTTTTGAGGCTTTGGGTTTTAAAAAAAAATCTGAGGAACACTTTCTAGTCTATCATCAATCAACCTAAATCATATTTTTTAAGCGAAATGAAAATCAATAATCGCATTATAGGTAGTAGCCACAAGCCTTTTATTATTGCGGAGATTTCCGCAAACCATAACGGGTCTATTGAGCGAGCGTTACAGATGATTGCCGCGGCGAAAGACTGTGGAGCTGATGCTGTTAAGTTGCAAACTTACTCGGCAGAGACGATGACTATCGACTGTAGTTTGCCTGATTTCATAATCAAAGGGGGATTGTGGGATGGGTTTAAACTATATGACTTGTACAAGTGGGCAGCGACGCCATTTGAGTGGCATGAGCCGCTATTTGAGTATGGTAAAACAATAGGTATAACTGTCTTCTCGACGCCATTTGATGAGTCTGCTGTTGACCTCCTTGAGGATTTAAATACTCCCGCATATAAGATTGCATCTTTCGAGGTGCTTGATCTCCCTTTGGTGAGTTATGTAGCTAGCACGGGAAAACCAATGATAATCTCCACCGGGATGGCGTCAGAAGTCGAGATTGGGGAGGCTGTAGATTGTGCCCGAAGTGCTGGTTGCCGAGAGCTGGCGCTACTTCACTGTATAAGTAGCTACCCTGCGCCAATTGAGCAGTCGAATCTGCTTCAAATCCCGAGGTTAGCGGAGCGCTTTGGTGTCGTTTCCGGCTTATCGGATCACACCATTGGAACCACGGCGGCAGTCGCTGCAACTGCATTGGGCGCTTGTCTCATTGAAAAACATTTCACCCTTAGTCGAGCCGATAAAGGACCCGATAGCGAATTTTCGATTGAGCCCTCGGAATTACAGAGGTTATGTCGAGAGACAGGAGATGCTTGGGCAGCTCTTGGCTCTGCCGGATTCGAGAGGCAATTAGCAGAGAAAGGTAACGTCGTCCTAAGGAGATCGATTTACTTTGTAAAGGATCTTCCGTCGGGGCACGTTATAACCCAAGAGGACATTAGACGTATCCGGCCAGGGAAGGGACTGGCACCAAAGTATTTCCACGAGATAGTTGGGAAAGCGCTCGCCCAAAGTGTCACGAAAGGGACGCCCGTAGCCTGGAATCTCCTAAAGACGAGTTCGCTTTGAACTCATTAATAGTATTTCTTGTACGCAGCATTATTAAGTTGTTTGCTAACTTAGCGAAACTCTATTGCTTCGTCTTTCATTTTCTATTTCCGAAAAAAAGATTCGTTTTGCTCTCTAAATCGAGACTCACATCCACCGTTTCCCCGAAGGGTTCTGTGAGCAAAATCATCTGGCAGACTAATTTCACTGACCGGGTAACCCTGCCAGTATATCTTAATTACCTATTTAACCGTCTTATGGCGCCCACCTTCATCTATCAATTTATGATTACTGAAGAGCGAGAGAAATTTATCCTTAAGAATTACCCCGGCAGAATCTATGATGCCTATTCGCGCATTCAGATCGGTGCGGCTCAGGCTGATTTCTGGCGTATTTTGGTGCTACAAAAATACGGCGGCGTCTACATGGATATTGATGCACATCTCGTTTGGCCGCTTGAGAGAATACTCAAACCTGACCAAGAAGAACTCTTTTTGCAAATAAAGACCGGTGAAATTAGTAACTACTTTATTGCGAGTAAGCCAAATAACCCCCATCTATCGGCAATCATTGATCAGATTGTGGAGAATATTGAGAATGACTCAACAGAAAATGTCTACGATTTAACCGGGCCAGGTGTATTTAACAAAGTACTGGGTGGCCTATCTGTTCCCAGACGTTACTACCTATATACCTGCAATCAGGGTAACTTCACTAACGAATACTTTCAGTATCTAGATAAGCCCCAAGGTAAGTGGACCAAAGAGCAGACAAAGACCGCGGTGCTCAGCCCAAAACCTGGCGCAGGGCATTAAAAGCGGGTGTCTTTCGCAGGTTGTTATGACGATTATCAACGAGCCCATATCCGGCCGCAATCAGCTG
>JACCDP011452633.1_pt1 | contig 16156 bp, 25 predicted proteins | sample 7445841 | NCBI WGS metagenome assembly JACCDP01 (sample SAMN15323441, study PRJNA562643) | freshwater metagenome | isolation source: river surface water | place: USA:Blue River Watershed | collected 2017-08-17 | reverse complement strand
GTTCCGCCCGCTTCGTGTCACGACGGGCTTCCGCCCGCTTGCTGATTTCGCTTGCCTTTTCCTTCTCGTCCTTTCCACCGTCCACGATGAAGTTGAAAAACTCGTCCTTCATCGCATGGGTGGCGGGGACTTCCGCAAGGCTGCGGTAGAACTCGCGGCTGAACTTGTTAGCCTCCACGGTCTGCTTGAAGGCTTCCACGGCCTGGGCCACCATCTGCTTCATGCTCTTAGTGTGCTTGATGCTGAACCCACTCTTGACGGTCTGCTTGCCGTGCTGGGTTTCCATTCGCTTCCGTTCCACGGTAGCGGCTCGCCAAGTGTTGGCACACACGACCCGCACAGTGGTCGGGAAGATGTTGAGGGCAGAACTACCATCGTGCGAGGTGAAGATGGTGAGGTACTGCTTCATCGCATCACCCTTCACATCATAGGAAAGATCCTTGACTTCCGCAAGAACCCAAACCCGTTCACCCTTGCCAAGACCGCCCGCAACCTCGTAGGTCACTCCATCAATGCCGATCTGGTCAATGACTTCCACCATCTCGCGGTTCTGGAAGATTTCGTACTTTTCGCTTGCAAGGCCGAGGATAGCCCCAGTGTCGGAGCGATATATTCCACGAACACCATCAACCTCCATCTGGGAAGGGGTTTCCGAGAGGCTGCGGCCCATGATAGGAGCATCCAGTTCATCGTTCCAACCGATAGCCTTCTCCGCTCCCGTCTCCATGTGGACATTGCCGAAGATGGGGCACGACATCACCTCAAAATCCAACTGAGCCAACTTCAGCATCTCCAGACCCTTCACGGGCTTGTCAAAGACCACACCCTGGCCGTGCCACGGCATCTCACGGAGGGAGGCGATCATAGCGGACTGGTTGCGACCGAGGGCGAGGTTAGCGGCCATGGGATTTGTCTCCGAGGCGGGGGGTTCTTGTCCCGTCCTCATAAGCAAGATTATAGCAAGGTGGATTCCGAATGCAATAGCGGACTTGCCTCCCACCGCTGCCCAGGTCCTTAAGTCATTATGACTCGATTACACCTTGTCAATATGTCATTTTGACATTTTCGCACGAAAAATCAAGAGGGAACCTTTCGGCTCCCCCAGGATTTTTTTATTTTTTCTTGACAGTCTACGGAGTCCGAACGAACCCCGTCTTGTCCTTCCTCGCCCGCCCCTTGGCTCGCAAGCCCACAATAACACCCTTCGGGTCAAGGAACCGTAGGTCCGTATCGTCCCCATTGACAACGGGGAAAGTCTTGCCTCCGATGGTGAAGGATTGAGGCAAGGGCTTGCTCCGAGCCACCCCGAACACAACCGCAACATTGACACCACCAGCCAAAGCAACACAAGCCTTCGCATCGTTGCTTTCAGCGAGGGAGAAAGTCAAGTGGTAATTGGCAGGCAACCGCTTGCGGGATGGGTACTTGGTGTAATCATAGAACTGGACCGATGGAAAGTGTTCCATCAGTGACTTGCCCATGTGGTTGATCTTCTCCCACTGAATGTCGCTTGTGCCGTTCAAGCGAACACAAGGCACAAGGTTGCGCTTCGCAGCCTTCGCAACGAACGAACCGATTTCCTTGTGCAACTGTGTCATGAACTCCGCACGGGTCAGCATGAAGTCCCTTGACTTCCGCTTGCGAGCCTCTTGAATGGTGTTCGTGCCCCCTTCCTTGAACATGCCACCACGGCCCGCAGTATTGAGGCAAGCGGCACGACAGCCAGGGGTGGAGTGTGGGCAAAGGTTCCCCACTTCCGCAAGGTCAGCGGGAGCCAGATGGAGGATAGCAGTTAGGTAGCCTAACTTGTTACCCTTCATCACTTTAGGGTTGCCGTCAATCGTCAGGAGTTTGCTCATGCTGAGATTATACAACCATCGGCCCCCGTGTCAACATCGAAATTCCATTAAAAGGTTCCCTCTTGAATTTTCGCGCAAAAATTGCCGTAACTCGTTGATATTAAATGACTTATGTTTCTGAAAGCGGTTCTCATTATCATCAAAAGTCTAATAAGCCACCTGGGTTTATAAGTCAAGTGCTTGCAATGAGTTGCCGCGAGGGTATAATAGGGGTCCAAACCCCATTCCCCAAAGGCTATTGAATACCAAGGACTTATGACTTTCTAGGTCATTTTGACATACATAGGCCACTTTGACATAGGCTCAAAGTGACCCATAGGGGCTTTTTTGACTCCTAAGTGGCTTTTATAGGCTTAAAAGAACCTATATGGCTATTTAGGTGTCTTTGAGTTGCTTTAAGGAACTTTCAAGGGGTTTTAAGTTATCTAGAGTATTAGTGTGGACTTTAAGGGACTTGAAGTAACTTTAAGGGACTTAGAGTATAGATGTCGAGTAATATTCATTGTAATGTATATTAGGTAATGAAAGAGCCACCCCAAGAGACTTGAGGTGGCTTAAAGTTCATTAGGATGAAAGTTATCAGACGAAGGGTAGGTGAGGACCATCTACCTTAGTAAGAACTTCATCAGCCCATTTGCAGAGTGCTTCATTGCGGAGGTCGAAGTTACCATCCTTATGATTGGCTTGAAGTTGCTTGAGGAAGGCACGGATGATTCGGCCTTTGGATTGAACTAGGGTACGGTGATCAAAGGTAAGAGCAGTACCGAGGGCGGTAAGTGCTTCCTCAGAGTTACCATTGACGAAGGAGGAGATTTTTTGAGCGAGGTCTTGAACCTCTGCGTGTTCACGATCAGAGAGTTTAGGGATGCGACTAGCCATGGTAGGTATCTCCTATGTCCTAGATTATAGTGAATAACCTTGGAGAGTCAATGGGTAATTCTGTGAGGGTTTTTTCTGTGAAGGTATTTTCGGATTGGATTAAATATGATGATTTATTTCTGAAGGAAATATCTCTGACAAATTAAAGACGAAGGTTTTTCGGAAGGGTTTTTAAAGGTGACAAAATATGTATGACAGTTTTGCTCCTTAAATTACCTCTGAGGGTTTTCTAGTTCTTGAAGGACTTGATGACGGGACTTACCATCTTTCATTCTTTGTTCATATGCCTTCAAAGCATCTTCAAGGCACCAAGCAAGAGTAATGTCGTGGTAATCATTATGTCTATGTAGTTTATCCTTAGTTACTGTCACTAAGTCTTTAGGATCTAAGTGCCAATTCCCCATGAGTTCAATTAAGAAGTCTTCAAAGGTATTTAACAAGATATTATGAACTGCTTTTCGTCGTTGATCTTCTGGCAGATTTTTGATGAAGTCTGGTATTGACTTGTTAAGGAAGTAGGATATTTCTTGTCTTTGTTCTCTTGACATGATAGGTTTCTTTAAGGGACTTATAGTTCAACGATGTCAACAGACCATTCGCTTCCGTACTCATTACCATCAGCATCAGTAATTTCTTCGGGGAAGTTTTGTTCTGAGTGGTAATTAAGGATTTCCTCTTGGGCATCTTTAAGGGAATTGCAGACTTCGGTGGCACCGTTGTCAAAGCGGATAGTGAGGGGGAACTTCATAGGTTACTCCGAGGTAAGGGTGAAGAAGCCATCTTCGTTATAAGCAACTTTGTCAGTCATTACCTTATTGCAGATTTCGGCAATGAAGTCACCATCACATTGCCCAAGAGTTTCTGAGAGTTCTTGAAGGAGGGAATCGATGTCAAGGTTTCGTTTCATGTGAAGTTCTTTCAAGCGGGGATGGTGATGTAATCAAGGGCAATGAAGTTGCGGTCTGGATCATTTTTATCCCAAGCATGGTCATCATCTTCGGAGTATCCAAGTTCCTTAACCATTTTTTTGAACTTCTGACGGGGGTTATCCTCATCGGGGATGTAAGTGGAGGAAGGCTTACCACCTTCAACTACTTCGGTGATAATCCAGATGCGGCGGGTAGGCATGGTTGTATCTCCTATGTCCTAGATTATAACGAAAGAAACCCCCCTGTCAACAGGGAGGTTCTCGCCTAGTTACATATCTAGGTCAATTCAATTACTTGAAGTATCTCTTGCACCTATCAGAGAACTTCGGAATCATAGCCTTAACCTTATTAGGCATGTTGGTATCAAGAACTTCAACACCATTATCTTCGGCAGCCTTAAGGCGACCAATAGCGATCTTAAGGCCAATCTCCTTCTTAAAAGGATCAAGTCGCTTATGAGCGAGACTCCATCCAATAGCATACTTCATATCGGATCGAGTGGACTTGGTGGCGATAATGACACCGATGGGCGAACCCTTGGAGTCACGGATATAGGTGCGGATATCCTGCATAGCGGTCTGAGTCATGAACATGTTCCTTTGTTGTCTGTAGGGTGAAGAGGTGCTTAAGGCTGATTAGGGCTTAAGCTGAACCATGAAGGTTCCGCCCGAGGGGTTGGGGATATGCCCATTGTAGTCGCGGGCGAACCGCTGGGCATCACGTTCGTTGCCGAAGGTGAAGTTGAAGTACTGATGGCGATCCTGTACAGAAGGATAATGAGAACGAAGCTCATTGATGGAACGGTCATTGTCCATAGCCTGGATGCGGTCACGATGCATATTGAAACTCCTTTTTGGAGTGAAGGGAACTTGAAGGTGTTCCCGTTACCTTATGGGGTTGATTATATCTAGTCTTCTGAATCTGTCAATAGAGTAGCTTACGAGTGATCAGACTTAGGAACCGCAAGGGATAGGTAATTAGTCTACCTCTTTACATTTGATGAGCTTTGAGGATGGATTGGACCACCATCAGTTCATTATAAAAGAACTGCATTAGGAATATGCTACTCAATCACTCTTATGGTTTGATACCAGTTCTTTTTCAAGGGAATCAGCCTAGCACTAAAATGTGCCTCTGGTCACTCGTGAGCTACTCTATTGATTGTCAAGTTTCTTCTAAGGGATCTATGTTCTTGAGTCTTTGGAGGTCAGAACTATGAGTGAAGTTCGAGTTGCAGTAGGAGCAATTCTTACCTTCAAAGCATGCTCTATGTGGTGATCGTCTCCGCTTTGAGTTCTTGGAACCTTTGCGGGAGTTCTTTGATTTGCTCATAGCGGAGATTATACCCTTGTGTCTTAAAGTGTCAAGCCTCTTGGTAGACTTCCTTGATGTCATCAATGTTGGCATTGATGTAGTTAGCAAGGAACTCCATGTCCTTGTCCTCAAAGATTTTAGCCATCTTGTAAAACTTCTCCAAAGCAACTTCAATTGCCTTAGTATCCTTGGGGGCCTTGACGGGAGTTACCGTAACGGCACTCTTATCATTGAGATAGAGTTCAGCGATCCGATTGCCTTCGGTCCAGCAATCGGGTTCAGAGTCACCATCGCAAGAGACATCCAAGGCACCAGGAGCGAAGTGCTGTGCCACAAGCAAGACTGCCTTGACATAGCGATCATAGGGCTTGCGAGCGGTCTTGCAGAACTGGAAGCCCGAATTGACCTTGGACAAGAGGAAGGTTTCGTGATCTTCACCCTTGGAGGCATCGCCATTGAAGACGATATCCGAGTTGTCCACGACGGGGCGACCTTCACCATTGCCACCCTTGATCTGCTTCAAGCGATGGAACATGGGGATGACAGCAGCCCGAATCTTGCCCCACTCAGCGGTGGTGAAGGCTCGCTTGTGAGTGAAGTATACGGTGTAACCTATGACACACTCTCCTGGGTCTTGAACCCGTTGTGGTTGGTTGATGGGTAGATTATAATCGGTTTCCTTGGACTGTCAATCTCAAATGTGCTGAATCTCATAGGAGGTGCATGAACTATCCCGAACATCACACGACCCAATGCTAACCAACCTATCTGCTATCTCATCTGCCTTATCATCATGGTAATCCTTAAGTACCTTAACAAGTTGCTCCTTCGTAGGAGTCTTCCGCCACTTACCCATAGCATGAGGATAGTTGTCAACATTGTTAGTCATGAGGATGTACATGGATGGTTCCTTGGGTGATAAGTAGATTATATCTGATAATCTAGGACTGTCAAGCCCTCTTCTTCCTAGTGAAGAAACTAAACGAGTATTCATCGTCTGGAGTCTTCACCTTGACATCATCCACATCAAACGTAAAGGTATCTGTCTTAGAGATGATGATTGGATCATCAGTCTCACAATCCATCTCAATTGAATCCTTTTTCCGTGCCGTGATGCAAGCAGGAAGGGGCAAATCACCCCATGACAAAAACACTTCAACCTTGTCAGCATCATCAACCATCTTGACAAACTCTTCAAAGGTGATAGTAGCCATGTAAGTTCCTTTAAGGGGTAGAGGGGTGATCGTCTAGTTCCGATCCGCCAGTTAGTCTATCCTAACAGTCATAGGGTTCTGACGAAGTGAGTTTGGGGCGACCATTCCCAGGCTTCCAGTAACGCCTTAAGCGACTTCAAGTTTCTGGATTGACCAATTCGTTTTCCAATCCTTGACATCCATTACACTTGTCACATAGGCAACTGCCTTCTTCTGACTCGAAAAGGTCTTGACAGGCTTAGGTTCAGAGAAGTATCCTCCACCACCTAAACCTGGCTGCCCATCATCCTCAAAGGTACTCTTGCATACTTGGTGGACAATGAACATCACGACTCCTTGGAGGTTACATACAACCAGCAAGCATAGAGGTGAGTTAGAAGTGGGGACTCTTCCACATTGAAGTACCAGTCTGAAATCCATTGAAGGAGGATTACAAAGATGATATATCCAATGCAGATGATAGTTCCAAGCAACTCAAGGTTTAACATAGTAACGACCTTTGATTTCAAGGGGCTTACGGATCTTTGAGGGGCGATGAGCATAGAAAGCGATATGCTTACCATCGGAAAGCAACTTGAAGAGGGGTTTGGTGATGCGAGCAGCCGAGACGGTGGCTCGCTCATCCCGAGTGGCTACAATAGCCTTGGTGTCGGTGTTGACGATGACGAGTTGGCGGAAGAAGCGCATGGTTGTTTCCTTGTGGGTGGATTATATCTGATAATCTAGGACAGTCAAGTGGTCACTCCCAAGTGACCTTAGCCTTCTTGGTAGTGACCACATTATCCTTGACAATGATCATGCCTCGATCATCCCGTTCCTCGCCTTGCCACTCCACTTCACCATTGAGGGTCTTGCCCCAAGGCTTGAGGAAGTGTTCAATGATGAACTTAATCCATTCCACATAGTAGTAGAACTTCTCGCTACCATTCCACTCAATCTGAGTACCATCCTCAGAAGGAACCCACTGGCACCAAAGACCAGGCTGACCAGCGGGAGGACGATTGTAGTCAATGATGGAGGCATCTTCATCTTGACCAGCATAACCAGTACCACCATAATACTCAAGACCCAAACCAACCTCATCAAGCAACTTGACCATCTTGCCATTCAACTGATTTTTAGGAATAGCCTTGAGTTTGGCAATGTCGCGGTTCATACGACGAGTATCCCCAAACTCCTTGAGAAAGTCCCTCTGAGCAATCGTCAAAGGGGAATCGAGGTTGAAGGAACCAGAGAAGTCGGTGGTGTAGCCCATGGTAGTGTCCTTGGTTGGGGTGATGGGTAGATTATACTGGATAATCTTGGACTGTCAAGTGGCTTGAAGTACCTTCAAGTATCCCTCAATGAATGAGTCAACATCAAGGGACTTGAGGGCATACGAGCGGATATGAAGGGGATGGAGTTTCTTACCATGGTTACGATAAGCGAACTCCACCCCCTGCTCAAAGGCATTCAGCATATTAGCCTCCAGTTCCAATCGCCCACTTCTCAGTGAACTTGTAGATGACACTGTTTTCAATCAACTCACCATCATCGTCATAGATTTCACCAGTGGGGAAATCCTTGCAATCATCAGAGACTTCGCCAGCCTTGGCAATAGCCTCACCATAGAAACCCATTCCACCCTCACAATAAGCCATGTGGAACTTCAACTTGGGATGAGCCTTGGAAGCACCCTTAAGCCACTCAATGGGAGGTGCCCAGGCGGTGTCAAAACCAATCAACACAGTCTTGTCCTGAATCTCAACATTAGTCTCGCAAGCATCCCACTTGGTTCCCCAATTCTCCGAGTTCCAAGAGTACCAGTCAACAAGACCCTTCTCAGCACACATCTTCTTTTCCTCATGACCGAGATTGCCAGAGAAGTAGTTGGCAGGAGGCGGAACAGTCTGCTTGAAGGAGAACTCAACAGTAATCTCTTTACCGTTCTCGTCCTTCTCCTTGGAGTTCAGAGTAGCCTTGAAAGCATCAAGTGCCTTCTTGGGACCAGTGACGATGACCTTGTTGCAGCACCAGTTGGGCATGGGAGACTCCTTGGTTGGGGTGATACCAAGATTATACAAACTACCTCTAAAAAGTCAACCCCCCAAGTTTCCTTGAGGGGTTGCATTGCTACCTTTGCTTGCACCTAGTAGCAGGTGTCAGTATGACTCGTAGGGGGTTTACTACTCGATTGTAGCACAGATGGCTGGCAGACTACCTTTATTGGGTGACACCATCAACTCCCAGGAATCAATTCAAGCAGAATATTTTTTATTTCAAGTCGCTTCTGGGGCCAAAGCAACCGTCTCAGCCGCGAGTGCCTTAATATCACTCTTGTCAGCCTTGGGGGCATTGGTGGAACCCTTGGGGCGACCAACGGGATTACCAGTTGGCTTGTTCTTCTTGTGAGAAGCAATCGCATCAGCAAGAGTAGTCACTCCAGATGCCTTCTCAGCCTCAAGAGCAGCCTCAAGCTCCTTGGGGAAGCGACCACGCCCAGCCCAAGTATACTCCTTACCATCAACACCAGTGTAGTTGAAAGCGCGGGGAGTGAAGTTACCGCGACCAGTCTTTGTGTCAGTCATTTTGAATCTCCTTTATGAAGGTATTATAAGGGTTATTAATCGGATTGCAAGGAAAATATTCTTTAAGCCGCTTGAAGGGACTTAACTTCAGTCTTGATACGAACTTGACGAGACTTCCAAATGGAAAGATCAAGAGCAGCGGGAGTCAACCCACTCCAAATGCATTCCATTAAAAAAGCCACTTCAAGTTTCCCATAGATGGGCTGGCTAGGAGTAGCCTTGGGAGCCTTCCAGCCACGAGTCCGCAACCAAGAAAGGATGTGGGTATCAAGCACAGCAAGTTCCTGGTTGGGGCGGGAGTGAAGCATGAAGAACCGTGAAGTCTTCGGACCAATGCCTTCAATCTTCTCAAGTTCCTCAATAGTGCAAGTACGAAGATCAAGCCCAGAGTGGGCCAAATTGACATAAGCCTTGCCAATTCGACGATACTGACCCAACTTGGACTGCATCAGCACATCCATGAAGTTGCCTTGAGCGACAAGGGACTTGATTCGCTCAAAGGGCAGATGGGTATGAGGGGCTAGGAAGATGTCAAGTTTCCGTGATTGGATTTCTGACGACTTACCAGCGACAGCAACACAGAACAGAAGGAACTCTTGGAGTTCATAATCAGTCCGCGAGAATTTCGTGATTTGACGCGGATCAATCATGGTGTCTCCTTGATGGGTCTGATTATAAGCAGTTAAGGGGCGATGTCAATCCCCTTAACTTTCTCAAGACATTCCGATTGGGTGAACTCCGTTCCACTTGTCCTTATAAGCTATCTGCCCTATAATATCCTCAAGAGACTGAATTTCATCATCAAGTGGTTTGGCACCCTTAAGGCTATACCCCCAAACATCCATTTGAATAGCCTTAATGTTCTTGACAGTCTCTTCGAGTTGCTTGATGATTAACGCCTCGTCCATACTTCCCCCTTGAGTTCGTAAACTCCTGGTTCTTTGCTCATGTATTCGTTTGGAGTGACTTCACGCCACATCTTTTCAAGTTCCAAAGAGCCGACATGGAACCTAACAAACACCTTGTTGAGAAGGTCAAGAGCCTCATTGCGAGTCTCAGCCGCCACATAGCAGTTGACACCCACTTTGGTCTTAACCTCATCCTCATCACTGTTCAACCCAACAAAACGCCAATACTTCATTAAGATTTCCTTTGACAACTTCAGCGGAACATCAGCAAGCCGAGTCACTTGAAGCGGCTTGTTTGCCTTAAAGGCAAGATACTCTGGATGTTCACTCACCCACTTAGGCGGCTTACCCCGAGAACCAGAAGTCCACTTCTCGCCTTGAGGGTTAGTAAGGGTAATCTGGTTGCTCATAGTGCCTCCGTGTGTGTACGAGGATTATAAAGGGATTACGATCAATGTCAATGGGTGATTACTTGACCAACTCCCAGATCTTATCCTTGCCCCGACCAATCGCAATCAACTTGGAGTACTTCTCAAGTTCCTTCAAGTGTCGGTCAAAACGACCAATAGCAGCAGAGTCTTCGGTCGGAATGAGGTGATTAATGTCCGCAAAGGTAAACCGCCCCTTAGCCGCCGCAATAGCCATGATGTCTGCAAGTTCCTTCGGCTTCTTGGATTGCGCCGAATTCCGAGCAGCCTCAACCTTGTTCTCTTCATTGGCAGTAGTGATATCAACGGGGTTTTCGAAGTCCCACCCAGACCGTTCCAACTTAAGGATGAGTTGCCCACAAGCACCGAAACGGTTCTTGTCCATCTTGATAATACGAGTCTTGTTATCACCGAACACATCTGGATCACCCCGCTCAATATCAATCACAGTGTCTACTAAGTGACCAATATGGGTAGAACCAGCAGCCTCACCACTCTTAGTCTGGTGGACAATATTAATCAAGGCACACTTGCTCTCCTTCGCAACAGTCTTAAGTTCCTTGATGGGCTTGTCATCAAAGTTGTTAGCAGCGAGACAAGAGAGACTGTCAAGGACTACAAGGCTATAGACCTTCATAGCCTCCTTGATATCCTCAAGGGTACATTCAGCCTCATCACCAACGATATCAAAGCCACCTACATTAATACGCTCCGCAGTCTTCTTCAACTGAATTGAAGGTTCCTCACGGGAGATGTAGAGTGCCCGCTTGCTAATATTACTGCGAGTATACCCATGAAGGTACTGGAGCATGAGAGTAGTCTTGCCAGTACCACGAGAGGCAGATAGGCTAATTACTTGTGAAGGGATGATACCATTGCCATTGATCAATTCATCAAGGACAGGAATACCACATGGCATATACTCATTGAGCCACTCAGGGACTTCAACTTGGTCAATGGACTGAATAACGAGCATAGGCAACCCTCCTTGGGTGTTGGAGGCATTATAAGGTTACTCCCCAGAAAAGCAAGAGGGAAGACCCGAAAGCCTTCCCTCAAACTTTTTTTATTTTTCAAGTACCCTTATAAGGTACTTGGCTTCTTGGTGGAGGTTGTGGGGATCGAACCCACCAAACCTTGATCTGAAGCCGCAGTCGCGCCCAGCGCCACCCCCATTACGAATTCTTTTTGGTGACACCAGTTACGCGAGTCGCATCACGAACCTTAGCCTTCCATTCCTTACGAGGACAATAGTTCCAACCTTGAGTGATGAGTTTCTCTACAGTTGCTCGTGCAACCTTCTGAACTTCATCTCCCTTCTTCACACAAACCCAATTGCTTACCTTACCTTGTCCCTTGTGGTGACTTGGGTAACGTGAAGGATCTTTACGTTCCTTCTTAGCCTTAACTACCTTATTACCCTCAGAAGAAACTTCAACCTTCTTCTTAATGGTGCTTGGGTCAATAGACATGTCATTAAGACGATGCTTGCCCTTGGATTCAGTTGACATTATTGGTTATCTCCTTCATGAACGATTTTAAAACTACCCTTGATATTCTGATTGTAGTAGCGACCAGCACTCAATCCAGTCTTAATTGCAGCAATCCAATTATTCACAACACTCTTAGGTACAGATGAATAGGTAATGTATCGCTCATCCTTAAAGTTAATCTCAAGAGCACTAGTTCCAATTGACTCCTCTTCAGACCACCAACGAATGGATTCTATAAAGGAACTTGAAGGAACTTCAAAGTGAATATATTCAATTACTGGAGTTTTGTCACAAGTGCCTTTGCAGCATTGACTTGGACAAGCCGAAAATAAAGATGATGATTCTGTAGGTTGAGGAATAGGATCACCATGATAGTTTGCAGACTTTGGTGTATAGAGATCCTTCTCACCAGCATGCTCAAGAAGCAACTCATCATCAACAAGTACAGTGAATGGACCATCAGTATAGATAGTTACTTCCTTCTCTCTGGTTTCAATAGTTATTTTCATACGGTTTCCTTTTCTTCTATAAAAGCATAATTAAAGTTATCAAAGTTCCCAACAAATACTAATTCTTCTGACTTGTTAATGTACCTATAAGTATTACCAAAGGTCTTCTGCCTTGCCACTTCATCCAAAGTGGCTTGGGCTACTTCAAGAGAATCATCGCATTGAATCTTATGAACAACATTATCTCTAAAACATAATACTACATTATACATTTCTATTCTCCTTGAAGTAGCCCAAATTTAAATCTGACACTTTTATTGACCCAACATTTCCATGAATGGAGCGATAGCCTCAAACATGACATCCTTTGGAGAGAACTCCTTAGCAGCCAAAATTGCCTTCAAGACACTTGGACTAAAGCCGCTTACAAGGCAAACTCCATCCTCATCCTTGACAGTTGGGAAGTTACCATAAGAAGCATTTAAGTTCCAATAGATAACTTTAGGCAACTTGTAGCCAGCAGCCTCAAAGGCTTCCTTCATTCCCTTATGGATAGTCTTTGGCTTACGATCATAGTAGCCACAACCAGTGTGGTAACTAGGATTGAACTGCATGTCACTCAAGACCAATAAGTGGCTTGGCATTTCCTCTTGAGGAATCTTGTGCTTCTTTGCATCTTCCAAAATCTTTTCATAAGCACCTTCGAAGTTGGTAGAACCACCCCAATCCATGCTCTCAATAAATCTGAAGATTTCCTTAATGTCCTTCTTGTTAGGAAGGGTCACAAGAGTTGGGTTCTCACTAAAGGTAATCAACTTGTTCTTGAAGTACCCATTAACGTTCTGGGCCAAGTAAGCACCCAAAGAAACCGCAACATCAATACACTGGATCTTACCAGAGCAAGGGCAGCACATAGAACCAGACACATCTGGAATAACAAGGATGTTACCCTTCACATCAAGCTTAGGAAGGTTCTCCCAATACTTGGATGCAGAGTCCGCTTGACCACCATACTTGTAAGCACGGAAGACATCATGTGGGAAAAGTGCCTTGGTGTTAACCGTAGTATCCTTATCACCAATGAATGCGGTGTAACGAGTCTCATCATTCTTTTTAAATGCCTTCGCATAACGAACACCAGCAACAGAAGGCAACTTACCGTACTCAATGCTAGACCAGTTCTTCTCACACATTGCAGTCTCTACGATAGTTCCCTTACGTCCCTTAGAAATGTACTTACGGAATTCACCCTCGTTCTTAAAGCCCATGAAGTTACGAAGGGTCTTATCAGAACGATCAGCCCACTTAAAGGCAATTGCGTTCTGCTCAGTAAGAGCCTTCGCCCAAAGTTCACAAGCAGCCTTCTCAAGATCAGTACCATAGAAAGCACGAAGGTCATCGAAACGACCGATCTTAGGGATCAAAGCAACAACACGAATGGCAAGAGCCTCATCAACAGTAGCAAGTTGCTTAACTATGGTACGGAATACTCCACGCTCACCAGCACCACCATGACGGATATCACGTGCCCACAAAAGAATGGCAGTAGCCACCTTGCTATCAGCAAGATAAGCATCTTCCCAATTCTTAACTACACCAGATGGATTCTTACGGGCAGAACCAATATTGAAAAACAAATTAACGCAAGCGTCTCCAGTGGACTTCATTGCGACTGCGCCGTTAGCGGTTTGTGCGTAAATACTCATGATTTTATTTTCCTTAAATGTGATTGCCTCCCGCTATCAAACAGGATGGTTCGCGGGAGGCAACCACTTGCATTTAGTTGGGGTTGCTGAATCCATCCTTGGTTGTGAAAAAAACAGGCTCGCCTTTTATTCCATAATGAAGGGGTAAATTGCTGAAAGGAGCCTTAAAGATCTGTTATACTCCCTATTATACTCAGAAGTCTATTTAAGTCAACTTCCAAGATTATAAAGATGATAACTATTTGGTGAAAGGAGTTTTTGGTTGACTTTTAAATATGATAGGTTAAAAGCCTATTATCTAAAAGTTCCTTGGGGCCATTCGGGGCACCCCTTTCATTAACCACCTAACTAAGTCTCTCATACTCACTTATCTCATGAAGGCTTAATTGAAGTGCCTCTCAGCGACTTCGCTCTCGTCCTTTACTACCTGGGTGTTTCCATAGCTACTTTGGGATTGAAACAGGCTAGTGTTCCTTTTCGCTACTTCAAGATACTTAGTGGACCGTATTTGTGTTTAGTTTGGGTCGCTGTATCTAGCCTTCTGAATCTATTATATTTCTTTTCTTTTTATTCTCAAGTCCAAATTTAAAAAGGTGCCTTTAAGTCACTTTTTAAAGATGATGAATTTAAAGATGATACTTTCGTCTCTTCCTTAAATTGAGGACCGTCTCTGTCAATACATCTCTCGTCTAACTCTAAGTACCATTGAAGTTTCTTAAGTAACCCATATAACTGCTTGTTACTTAAAGTTATTTTTTTACCTTCTTTAAAGATGACAATCTGCTCATCCTTAGTACTTAACTCAATACCCTTGGCAATCGCTAAAGTGTTTTTTAAATCCTTTTCGCTATATTGCACTCAAAGGCTCCTTAATAGGTTGGTGAATCTCGTGAGGTCTGTCTAGGACACGTTAGCCTCTACGGCACCCTAAGTGGTCGGGGTAGTGGGACTCGAACCCACACTCCATTGCTGGAAGCGGATTTTAAGTCCGCCGCGTCTGCCATTCCGCCATACCCCGTTATTTAAATCTGATGATCAAAGAAGAAGAGGAAGAGGGGTTTCATCGTAAGGGTAGACTCCATTATATTCCACACCGTTACTTTAGGCACATTCACCTTACGACTACTCCCCACTCTGCCATGATGGTACGCCGTGCTGGAGTCGAACCAGCTTGATGCTGCTTTATAAGAACAGTGACTCTACCACAATCATCCTACGGCGCTTGACTCGACCGTGGTATCTTTAACTTGTCACACTTACTTCTAATCAACAGCACTAAGGAAACTAAAGAACTTGGATGCGGAGGCTGGATTCGCACCAGCACGGGCATTTGATGTCTCCAGGTTATGAGCCTGGCATGTTACTATTACACTACCCCGCAATCACGAATATAAATCTGAAGCTTTCTATGGTAGGCCACCAGGGTAACGCTCCCTGTTCCATTGCTTAAAAGGCAATTGCATCACTTTAATGCTTGTGACCCATGACACTTCAGATTATATCCACTATCTATACTCTGTCAACTATCTTGGTTGGCTCGCTAGGATTCGAACCTAGATTCACGGATTCAAAGTCCGCTGTCCTACCATTGGACGACAAGCCATTAAAAAAGGTTTTCAAGTCGCTTGCACAACTCTCCAGATCCTAAAACTGGTATGGTACTCCATGAGGGAATTGAACCCTCCTCTCAGCCTTGAAAGGGCCGTGTACTAAGCCACTGTACGAATGGAGCATGTTTGGTGCGCCCACAAGGATTTGAACCTTGGACCCGAAGCTTAAAAGGCTCCTGCTCTACCAACTGAGCTATAGGCGCATCATGCTAACTATTATATCATACTATCTTTTACTGTCAACTACTTCTTCTCTATCAGATTGTCAAAGATCCCTAAAACAAAAAAACCCCTAGCTTTCGCTAGAGGTGCCTAAAGTAGCTTAAAGCCACAAGAGTTACCTCCAGCACCTCAATAATTGTTCTATTTGTTTACTTAACTGTCTCATGATTACTCCGTCTTAATTTTATTTATAAGCAACTTCAGTCACTTTTAGTAACTTCTTTGCTCATGCTCAGATTATAACACCTCTCTAAACTTATACAATACCTTTTTTAAAAGTAATTAAGTCCCTTTAAGTTACTCTAAGTAGCCTATGTACCTTCAAGAAACTTTAAGATCCTTTAAGTTGCTCTTAAGGAACTGTCAAGTACTAATTACCAGGAAGTTCCTCTTGACAACTCAAAGTTCCTTGTAGCCACTTAAAGGTTCTTAAAGGTAATTAAAGCCACTTAAAGTTGTCAAGTGTTAACATTTCTGTGTCATCCTCGAATTTTCCCTTGACTTTAATTTTTCTTGTGTCTCTAAAAACTGGGCTTAGTTCAAAGTTGCTTTAAGGAACCTTGAGAGGCTTTAATAAC
>JACCDP010466066.1_pt1 | contig 16156 bp, 9 predicted proteins | sample 7445841 | NCBI WGS metagenome assembly JACCDP01 (sample SAMN15323441, study PRJNA562643) | freshwater metagenome | isolation source: river surface water | place: USA:Blue River Watershed | collected 2017-08-17 | reverse complement strand
GGACACGGCTTGGAGTTCAAGAGTTCTCCTTTCTTGTTGACTCGTACAACCACAAGCACACATCCGCGTAGTCGTGAGAGGTCACCTAACCGCTTCACGACTGCTCGTTCAGCATGAATGCTCTGGTCGGACCAGCCGCATCCACGGCTGCGAGATCCAATGACATTTCGTGCGGCAGCAATTGTCTTGCCCCGCAAGAGGAGCTCTGCCCTGTGCAACTGCGTGTTATGAGGCCTCGCCATACTGTTTGGGTTTCTGGTGGATGTAATTCCGTTTTGCGGCTACGGCTTGCGGCTTACGGATGCGCATCGTAGAAGTCCTCCTCATCCTCGAACATCAGTTCGAGTTTGTTCGCCCAATCGACTTTGACGGGGATCTTCTGATCGACGAGGTAGTACTCGTCCTTTCCAATGAAAATCGTCGCATTCAGATACTTCTGTGGGATGCCTACAGGTACATCTTGGTAATAGCAGACCAAGTACTCGTTGTACAGCCGGAACTCCAGACTGGAACTGTACGGTACACGCCAAAGACTGAGGACGTGACTCTCGACATCGAGATACTCGTCTTCAGGTAGGTTGAGAAGGGGCTCCTCCACGTCATCTCGAAACACTCGAACGATCATTGCTATTGGTAGTGTCTTGTCTCTAAGCGTAGGTTCGTGTCCACTCCCGAGCGATGGACCGGAATCGCTGGGGGTTGGTCTTGTAGACCTGTGCGATCTCGGGGACAAGCGGGTCGTCGGGATTCGGATCCGCTATGAGAGAGCTAATGGACAGCAGCACTTTGCCGATGGTGAGGGCAGGACTCCATGACGTCGACTTGAGAATATCCACGCAGATCCCGCCCTCGCTGTTGATGTTCGGATGGTAAATCTTGGTCAGAAACCGGCAGTGCGGCGGCTTGAACGGATAGTCGGTTGGGAAATTGATTTCAAGGGTAAATACACCACCTTCGTAGGGCGTCTCAGGAGGACCTACGATGACTGCTTTCCACTTGCGAATGTCCTCGGGCTTCTCGGGACCCGCCGTACAACCTGCAGGAGGCTCACGCTCCATCTCCAAGAGCTCCCGCTCAATACGCTTTGCCCACGATGCCATTTGGTAAATAAATAGGTTTGCGTCTAACCCCGTAGACGCAGAACGAGGTGGAGAGTGGACTCCTTCTGGACGTTGTAGTCCGCCAGCGTCCGATTGTCCTCCAGCTGCTTGCCCGCAAAGATCAGCCGCTGCTGGTCGGGCGGGATTCCCTCCTTGTCCTGAATCTTAGCCTTCAGGTTCTCGATCGTATCGGACGGCTCCACGTCGAGGGTGATAGTTTTTCCGGTCAGAGTCTTGACGAAGATCTGCATTTGATACACTCTGCGACTATTCTTTAAGCTGCCGGCGCAGCTCCTCGTAGATGAGTCCAAGGTTGTTCTTGCCCGGCCACTTCGCAGGATCATCCGCCTTTGACGTGTTGTAGGACGTGCCGATGCCCCAGAACTTGCCCCGAGGATTGGCTTCGGCAATGCGCCGGTTGCCCGTAGCGAGGAGCTTCTTGCGGATATCGGGGTGCTGCATGAGCTTCGCCTTGATCGCTCGCTGCATGATGGCAAGCTTGTCAGTCTCCCAGCGCTCGGCATTGAAGTCCTTGACCTTCTTGCCAATGGTCTTCGCAGTCTTGGGTGAGGCCGACTTCAGGATCTTCTGCTGGGCCTCCTCGTCTCCGAACAGCCGAGCCTTGGACCACTGGTAGTAGTGCTCGACCGTCGGGAACTTGATGCCGTCGATGAGCATGGGTGCCTCGTGAAGATTGCTGAACTCCTTGAACTCGTTGAGCTCGGGGCTGCCCGCAAAGAAGAACACCGGCTTCTCGGCAACCTCGCCGACTGGAGCGGCACCTGCGGGGGGCAGCTTGACCAGTTTCTTCTTCTTGGGCTTCTCCTCCTCGGTCTTGGTCTCTTCCACGACCTTGACCTCCTCCTTGGCCTCCTCGGCCTTGGTCTTCTCCACCCGACGGAACGTGAAGCTGCGGTGGAGGAAGGAGAACGTGCGGTAGTCGCCATCAAACACGAACTGAGTCTGCGCTGCGTAGTGATCACCCATCAGAGTCGTCTCGGAGAGTTCGAAGCCATTCTCACGGAAGATCTCGACGACTCGGCCGAACGGCACAAGGAACTCCCGCATCGGGCGCTCGAAGCTGTCCAGCTTCACCGTGATCGCCTGACCGAACTCCTCACGCCAGCCGTCTCCGTCGTTGTACTCCTTCTTGATCTCGCCGAAGATCTGCGTGTCCGCTCGGAAGAGGTGACCCGACTTGCCGACGAGCAGGGAGTACACCGCCTGCCCGTCCATGACCGTGCCGAAGAAGACGTCCTTGCCATGTGCCGTGATGTTGCCCACGAAGAGACGGAAGGTGTCCTCGGATTCGCAGGCGTAGTGCATCGCAAACTGACAGGAGACGGCATTGAACATGTGCATGTTGGAGAACTTCTCGAGGTAGGGAGTCTTCGCAGGATCTTCGCCCTTGAGAATGCGGATGTAGGGGTTGTCGTGATCGTAGAGCGGCTGCGTCATGTCGGCCTGAACGAAGAGGACGTCGGGGATCGGACGCCCATCTTCCTTCGCCTTGAGATACCGGACACATCCGCCCTGCTTGGGAGACTCGATATTGGAGGCCGAGAGCTCAACTGCGACCACCTTCGACAGCTTCGCCTTGCGCCACTTGTGGAGGTCACCCGCACGACCCGCCGCCAGTTCCAGCAGCGTATCGCCCTGCTTGAGGTTCGACTGGTAGAGCTGCTCCTTGACCTTGTTGTGGAACGACCGAACGTCCTTCATCGACCGGTCCTTGGACTCCACCTCATCTCGGTAGTAGAGGTCATCCTCGAACGTGTCATCGGGCTGCTCGTCGTTCGCCTTGCGAATCATGTCCTCAGTAACCGGATTGTGGATGTTCGTCCAGATGTTCTCGGCTACAGCGACGTTGTTGCCGTACTGCGGCTCGTCGAGCACACGATACTGGTAGGTCTTGTCATAGCGAGTGCGCATCACCATCCACCGACTCTTGGCGACATCCCGATAGCACTCGATGATCGTGTTGTTCTCGATGCGGATTCCCTCGTGATCCACGGGGACACCTCGGTCATTCAGGGGAATGTAGATCTCGTACGCAGTCGGCGCCTTGGGTGCGTTGGGCTGGAACGGAGTCGGGACCCGATCCCGAATCTCGGAGAGTCGGGCCAGATCGGGAGGAAGCTTCGGCGGAGCATACTCACCTGTGATCGTTTCGCAGGGGTAGACGATGTCGGAGTTCGGAGACCGAGTCACGTAGAGCGTGCCCTTGAACGTCGCCTTGTCCAGAACCGGATCGTAGATGGAGTCGGTCTTGAACTTCACGAGGAAGTCGATCGAGTTCTGCGTCGGAGGCTTCCACTTGTAGACTCGCAGCCACGTGTCTCCCTGCCGCTCCTGAACAGGGGCGACAGGAGAATCCCGAGGCGTGAAGATGAGACCGTCCGTCGGGTACTCGAACTTGGTGTCGAGGATGCGCTGAATCGCCTCCTGCATACGAGGACCGTTGCCTGCGAGGAACAGCTTGGTCTCCACTCGCATGGGGATCTTCGCTGACATGACTGCGAAGTTCTCGGCAAGATCCTTCACAAAGAGGTGCGAGCAACCGAGTCGAGACTTGCTAGGGTTCTTCAGGACATCTTCGTCAGTCGTCATGAGTGGCAGACGGCTGATGTTCTTGCCTCGGTAGTGGTAGATATCGAAGATACAGAAGAGGTTGCGGTCTGGGAGGAACTCGCCGTCGATGACATCGCCGACGTGGAAGTCTTTCGTCGCCGTGAGACCCGTCCAGCTGACCTTGCGAGCCTTGTTGATTCGCAGTAGGCGCTTGTCCTTCGCCACGAACATCAGGTAGCGCTCGCCGTCTGCCTTGTTGGTGACCGTGTAGTCCTTCAGGATGTTGCCGGGGCGGTCCGCCCGCAGGTGACGACGCTCCATCGTGATGGGGTTGATGAACCGCATTTTCAGCGTATCGAACTCCATGCGATAGCGAGTGATATCCGACTCCGTCAGAAGGAATGGCGACTCTTGGTAGGCACCCAGCAGGGTCTTGGTAATCCGGAGCATGGACTCCATCACCGCACGAGGCTCGGCATCCCGCTTGACGATCTCAACCTCCAACTCGAAGCTGGGCGTCTGCCGGAGAATGTCGTTGAATGCCTTGTGGTTCTTCTGCTTGGACTTGACCATCGACATGTCGATGCGACAGAGACCGTCAGCAGACTTCCACGACTTGCGGTGCATAATGCGGACGTGAGAGGTAGGATCCATCGCCGCACCCGAGAAGTCTCGGCGAAGCTCCTCCTCGTAGCGCAGAGTGAAGCGGACCTTCAGATCGGGAACGTCAACGACGTCGTCCTGAATCTTGCCGCCCGACGTCGGAACGTCGAAATACTTGCGCTTCCGCTCCACGAGAACGGGCACACCTCGAAAGGCTCCCGTCGTACAGACCTTGTGGATGTTCTCCGGACCGAGCACGGTCACTCGGAGACCATCGGGGTATGAGAATGTGGCTCGGTGCTCATCGACCGGCGATCCGTCGGCAATCTCCGACTCAATCGCACGGACGATACGATCCGCAGCATCCTTGGTGCGAATCTGTCCGGGAAGAACCTTCACCTCCAGCTCCGCATGGGAGTCCTCGGACACCACGCCAGCCATGTTCACCAATTTGGTGAGCGTTGTCGGCGGAATGAGTGCCTCCATTGCTTATCTTTAATGCCGGATTCTGTTTAGTTCGTTTTGTGCTTTACGCTCAGCGGCATCCGAATCCATGCGCTTTCGCTGGTCAAGGTAAAAATTGACCATGGTTTCCATCTCCTTGATGCACTGGTCGGGGAGACCCTCTGAGGAAACCAGAACACCGTTCTGGGTCTTGGTATAGGTATCCGTGTATTTCTTTACGATGGCGAAGATCTGCGCATGCTCCTGCGGGTCGAGTTTCTCGATTTGCTCTTTCAGTGCTTCCTTACGCTGCCGGTTCATCGGTTGTCTTCGCCGCAGGATTGAGTCTCACTCGCTTCTTCCGCGCTGCCTCACTCGGTGCCTTGGTTGCACTGGGATTGGCGACCGTGACTCGGCGGACCTCCTCGGCTCCCGAACCAGCGGCCGCACTACCACCTGCGGGGGCTGCGATGAGTGGCTCAGACGGGACTGCGGTCTCCTCTTCGGGGGCAGACAGAGGCGGCAAGACCGGTCCGATGAACTTGGCAAGCACGGCGATAGTCTCGTCACCCTGCTGGAATTTGGCACCCACGATCTCGAACTCGACTTCCTCCTTCTCCTCGATGGAGTCGAACTGCGGGTCGCCAATGTGGAGGTCACGGGGCATCAGAATCTTCAGCGGAGTCATCTCGGCGTGAATCCCAATCTTGCTCTTGAGAGTCACCTTCGCTCGGAACTTCTGTCCGGGATGCGGGTAGCAGACATCCGCTTGGAACACCACGCTATAGTTGGCACCGCCCTTGATGAGATCGGTGCGACCCAGACTGTGCTCCACGATGGTCGTGCTTCCCCGATTGATATAGCCTTCGGCGGTACAAACCCCCTCATACTTCATGCGAATCTGAGCCAGAAGACTCGCATCAATATTTCGTTGGAGGTTCTTGGCGTCCACGTGGACGTTGCGGACAAGCTGACGACGCTCAAACAGGGGATCCATTGATGTCGTTATAGTTAGGTTGAGACAGTTTCATTTTTTGGGGAACGTATCCGCAAAGGCCTTGCGGATCTCGGGGCTGTCAAAGAGCACCGACGTTTCCTGTGGAGTCAGCCAGAAGCAGTTGTTCTGCTCTTCCCGAGCAAGTAGTTCAGCGTAGATGCATGCCTTGTCATTGGTTACGACGGTGTCGGGGATTCCCACCCCGTTTCGGTCAACGGTTCTTGCGAAGGCCTTGATGATTTCCGTGCCCTGATGTGCGCCGGTGTTGCAGACGATGGGGCGGTACTGCTTCTGCCGCTTGGTGAACCGAGCCACCGATCCGTCATCTTGGAGTTCAACCTTGCTGAAAGCGAACTTGCCTTTCTCGGAGACGGTTCCGTAGAGGCGCTCCTTCTTTTCGATGAACGAGTCGAGGAGTCTCTTGCTCCACGCATTGTAGGCTGTCAGGTCTCGAGGCGCAAGCTCGGGGGGCAGTGTCTTCTCATGTCCGAGTACGATGACCTCCGAGGCGGGGACATACAGTCGGGGAATGAATAAACCCGCAGGGCGACCCGCAAGGTAGGTCTTGCGCTCTTCATCGGTCAGCAGATGGTCGAAGATGTAGCTGTTGAGGACATCTCGGGAGAACCGAGTTCTCGCATCGCCGGGGAAGGCGTATTCTTCCCGCTTGGTATCCAGAATGCTCTCTTCGACTTCGACGGGTTCTTCCTTGACCTCTTCGGGTTCAGGAATTGGAGCACGACCCTTTGTGGGAGGTTCGGTGGTGCGTTCGACCATCGTTCGTGCGGGAACACCGACAGGAGCAAGTGCATAGAGATCTCCCTTGGACTCGAGCAGTGCAGGGCGACCGAAGGAATCCTTGAACCGGAACGCTGTCTGAATTGCCTGCTGAAGCGTATAGACTACCGACTCCTTGCTGTAGTTCTTGAGAGCACCAAAGAGCTCCTCTCTGTCCCAGATGGGCTTGTCAATGAAGAGCTTGCCGAGAACCGAGAGCATCTCGTCACGCACATCGAGGTAGGTCGACAGAGGACGCACGTGGTCGGGATCGGCTGCCGATGGTCTGATCTTGCACTGGATGACATCGGGGACGTCGAGGAAACTCGGGGCCATCAGACTGGCTAGCTTGTAGGTGACCTCTTCGTTGTTCTCGGACCGCTTCTGAGTCACGTCAAGGTCACGCCACTCCTCGGGGAGTGTGTTCAGGACGTTCTGCAGCGGACAGTCCATCGCATATTCTGCCATGACCTTGCGTACACGGGCAATCTTGGTCGCCTTGGGTTCGACACGAACACGGTAGGTGTACTCATCGAAGCACTCACGGTCTCCATCGTGCCGCACGATATGGAGATAGACCGTGCAGTTTTGGTCGGGGAATGTCAGCGCCGAATGACTGCAGGTGCGCAGACCACGTCCGATGACCTGCTCGATGCGGCTCATGTTCCACCACGGATCGAGGATGTGGACCTGCCGCACATACCGGAAGTCAATGCCCTCCGACGCAATCGGACTGGTGATGATGACTCGCAGTCTGGATCCATCGACGTTCTTGCGGCCCTTCGCCGTCTCGATGAGCTCTCTGATCTTGGCTTCGGCGAGTTTGGACGTGAGAAGACCGTACTTGCCCTTCTCTTCCCCACGATAGGCGGGGTTGGCGAGAAGCGGCTCTTCGACCACGGGGCCGTAGCCATGCTCTTCGAGGGCCATTGCAAAGAGCTGAGCTCCCATGGTGACAAAGTTGGAATAGACGAGGACAACCCCCTTCGAGTGCTCGATGGCTTCAATGACCCGCTTGAACTTCGCCGAGTGCTCTCCAATGCGCTCGGGGGTCAGGAACGGAGCACCACGGTAGCTGTACTTCGATCCTCGGGGGACAAACGTCTCTTCGAACGTCTTGTTCTCGGGAAGCACTGCGATGGTCGGTCTCATTGATGTCTCGTTCTCACTTCCATCACCCCGCTCTTTCTTGAGAACCGTCTTCTGAATGCCCGATACCTTGGACTCGACCAGAGGCAGATACCGCAGCCGATCTCGGTCACCGATGGCTTTGCCGAGATAGCTCTTCGGCAGATTGGTGGAGACCGTCAGAGGAGGCGGCAGACGGAACGGGAAGGTGAACGGGTTCTCACCCTTGACGTAGGACACGTAGTCATGGCACCAACGCCGAAAGACCTCGGCTCCCTCGCCTTCCTTCAGAATGCCTTCGGGAGTGAAGATGTCGTCGAGTTTGACGGAGTCGGTGGGCGCCTGACGCTTGTCGTTCCAGAGGAACAGGTTGATGTAGTATTCAATCTCCTTGTAGGTGTCGAACATCGGCGTCGCCGTCAGGAGAACCAGCGTGACGTTCGGGACATTCTGGGCGAGCATCATGAGACCCTTGGAGAGTTCCTTGACCGCCTTCGCATCGCCACCCTCACGGATGTTGTGCGCCTCGTCGATGATGATCAGCCGGCCTTCGAGATTCTCCTTGACCCACTGTTTCTCAGTAATGAGATCCGCTGCGCTTCCCGTGAGTTTGGAGACCAGCAGACTGCCGAAGGTGGCATAGGTCGTGAACTCGTAGAACTCGTTGATGAGTCGATCAGCCGTGCGCTCCAGCCGTTCACGAACCATGGGGTTCATCCAGTTCTTGGGCTCTTTCTCGATACGCAGAAGCATGTCGAGATAGCGACGTCCCGTGCACTGCTTGGATTCCAGAGTACCCGCAGTTTCGTCAATCTTGACTCGGTCCATCTCGAAGATCTGCGTGCGGAAGTTCTCTTCGACGGTTCCCGAGGAGACGACGAGCACCTTCTGGTCTTGGTACTCGGGGCGCAGGATGTATTCCTCGGCCACCTGAATGGCCGTACAGGTCTTGCCCACTCCCGTGCCGTGAACCATGAGCAGACTGCGAACGGGTGAGTCGGGAGACAGAACACGCCGCAGGAACCGCTGGGTGGGCGTGATCTTGAAGTCTGTCTTCTGACAGAGGTCGACTCTCATCTTCTCAAGGTAAGTCCGAAGTTCATCGGGTGTTCCCGACGGCAATTCGGCATTGGTAATTTCGGCAAACTCAGGGTTGCTGAGATTGATCATTGCTTATACTCTCCAACTTGTTTCTACGCACCAAACTAGGTCGTCGTTCTGGTCCTTCCACGTGATTGTGGACACAATCTTGCCGCTGACTCCTGACGGGAAAATGCTCCACGAGGACTCGTTGTTGAAGCCCATGTCCTTCGGACAGGCCGTCTGCGTACAGAGATCATCGACTGTGGGCGTGAACGGGATTCCGTTGAGGGAGAATGCGTAGGTCGCAGTTCCTCCCGTGATGGCTGGAGCAGGAAGATCATATGCAACCCAGAGAGTTACGTTGTCACCCGCCTTTGGAGATGCGGGCTGCGAGTCGAACCCGATAAGAACCGCACGGCCCTGTCCGTTGCTGCAGTCTCGGATGGTGCTCAGAAGGGCAACGGAAAGCAGTTGAAGAAGCATTGTCTACTTGGTCGGCTTCTTCTTTAAGCGGTAGGTTGATCTGCGGTTCTTGCGACGGGGTGTTCTGCGTCCGCCTGCATGGGGTTGGGAATCGCCTACAATTTCACGAAATACTATAGGCTCTCCCACTGCTGCTGCACGTGCAGCATCTCCCGCCCTTACAACAGTACTGGGCGCAGGTGCTGCTCCTGATGGCGGGGGTGTAGTGTCTCTTGGCCCTCTCGGACTAAGTAAGCTACCCATTCCGCGAGGAGCAGCAGGAGAAAGTGGAGGAGTTACACCGACCCCTTGACTCAATGTTAGTGGCCCTCCTGTCGCTCCATCTGAACCTAATACGGGAATTGTCACTGCGGGTGCGAAGGCCGGTGCGGGAGCCGGCGCCCCCGCTGCTGCCGGACCTGCACCTCCGTCTCCGTCGTCTGTTCTCGGTCTTGGTGATCTAGCCTCTTCTCTGCCTGGGCTAGGAGGTGGAGGTCCTCTTTTTATTCCCTGTGCTTGTACTTCTGATGCTACTTCTGCCAGCCTACTCAGTCTTATCTTTCCCGCCGCTTCTCTGAACTTTTGTTCGAGAATGTGAAATCCAGATGAGTCGAGTTCAGTCAAATTGAGGTTGTTGATGTGCATGGAAAATGCATTGTAGATGAGTGAATCCCGTGTGGAACGTATTATAACAGCTTGAGCGCCACCGTCGTCTTCAATCGTTAGAACCCCAGTTTCTACTAGGTGATCGAACTCTTCTTTCATTCTTTCGAGAAGAACGGGACTTGCAATCCGAGGAGAGGTTACCGAAGGAAGAAGCCCATACGCAGCTCTTACGTATTCCAGCCGATCGGGGGTACGTTGTCCCATAAACTCATCGTAGTACTCGATAAATCGTGTAAGAATTGGCGCCGTATTTGCGAGAACAGAGTCTTGTGCCCTTGTATTTAAGAATGCAATGGTTCGAGCGCCTCCTGATTGCCCTCCTCCTACAAACCCTTCTCCGATGACTTGCGCTGCATAATCGTTCAAATCACCCTCTGGACTTGCGGCAGCGCCACGTGCAGATTCAACAGCAGTGGCTAGTTCTTCGTCGGTTGGAGGCGGCAATGCAACGGCGGGTGCGGCTAGTGCGGGTCCAGCGGCGGGCTCTGGTGCAACGGGAGCTGGCGGCGGAGGAAGAATACGCAAGAATTCAGCTGCGGGTTGTACAAACCGCTGGTGATATTGGGTTCCGTCGTAACTTGGCGAGCCTGCTGTGATTGCCAAGAACGCAGACAGAAGTCGAATTTCTATGGCTGGTATCGGAGCAGGTGCGCTGGGTAGTGCGATTGGCTGAACAATCGGAATGATTGGATTCATAACTTTTGTATCGGGATCTCGTAGAATTGTGTCGGTTTGCGGACAGAGACTCTTAAACGCTGCAAGGTCTTGGTTGTATTCGGCGATGATTCTCGATGAATCTTTTCCTTCAGCTGCAGGCATGATATTCCCACTTGCATCGAGTATGTCTTGGAAATAGCGTTGACGACCCCTGAAATACTCTGTAGTCGCATTCTTCAGTTGGCCAAGTGTCTGTCGGATATCATAGAATAGCTTCCCTGCTCTGCGTTGATAGGGTTCGTGTCTTCCGATGATGTTTTTTGGGTGCGTTGATACTTCTTCGTTCACGAATCGGGAATATGGTGCCTGAAGTTTTATAGTCTCAGGATTGTCTGGATTGTCCGTGGCGGTTCTGAACTGGGTAATTAGATTGGTATATCGTGTTTCGACAGCGGTTGGGATGTTCGAGTACGATGATCGTATGAGTGAGAGTGTTCCTTTAGGATCTGACTCACCCGGATAGTAGTCAAACTGCTTGACAACTCGGTCATCGACATATCGCTCGAGAATCACAGGAACGCTCTTAAAGATAGCCCGAATTGCATTGGGTCTGTCTCCCGTCTTGACAACAAGAGTTGAGGGAATATCTGATTCGGGAATTGGCTCCTCGCTGTTCAACTTAAACCAACTGCCATCGTATCTTCCTACTACGGGAACACGCCCTCCGTAGTACAGATTCGAAACGCCGCCTTCAAAGACTGGCATCGCTGATGCGACAATCATTGTGTCGCCTAACGTCTTGCCAATCATGTCATTCAAATCGGTGACAGTTCTTCTCCCCGAATAATTCCCGTCGATCTTGTTGATGATTTTGTACTTCCCGTCTGGCATCGGTTGGTGGACTGTTCCGTCTCCCATAACCCACTCTGTTTTGACCGCCATTCCACTCGCACTCATATCCGTAATTCGTATTGCTTGAATTGCAGAGGCGTCAAACCCAAATTGTCCAAGTCTTATTTCAACTGGAACACGTGGACTGGGTAAAAAGAACATGGGATTGCTGCTCGGTGCGATGGGAGAACTCGCAGGATCTAGGCACATACCGAACGTAATCACATTCTTAGCGCCGAGTTCCTCTGTGATATTGGCCCCCGCATCCATGACGATTCCGATCGACGCATTTCCGGTCACAGCAAGCATGGGTAAAGGTTTGAACGACTCGGTCTTTTCGGGGATTTTAAAGTGAATCTTCGAATCAAGACGAGCATTTATCTCCGGAGTGCTATATCTGCGATCCACCATCACTTCGGTCCAGTAAGACTCTTCGCTGTACTCTACACCCCGCTCTCGTGCTGCATTCGATCCTCCAATATTGTAGTTTGCCCCCCTGAATCCGTCATGAATGAAGTCGGCTCGGAGATGCCTACCCCAGAAGTTGCTATCAATCACCGGCGCAATGCCTCCTGCCATTGTCTACTCCGCCGAAACTTTGCCGCTTACCAGTCCATGAGGATGTCCTCCATGCGGCAGGTCTTGTCCTCCTTGAGAGTCTCCAGTCGGGCATTCACCGTCTCGAGGACTTCCGCCCGCTCATCTGGGTAATCGTCCGGTCCCTCGGGCAGCCGACTCTCGTCGACAAGGATGTCGACAAAGCCCGTGCCACACGGCGGCTTCTGGCCGAACATGATGTTCGCTGAGACGCCACGCATCGAGTCGAACTCGCCCCAGACTGCCGCATCGAACATGATCTTGGACGTCGTCTCGAAGGAGGACTTGGCGAGCACGCCCGTCTCGTTCTTCTTCATGCCGAAGCGGGACACCGGTACGATGCGACCCGTGAAGGTCATCGTGTCGACCAGAACTGCGAGGTGGTGGTAGTTGACCTTCTCCGTGCTGAAGACCTCGTTGATCTCCTCGTAGAGCGCCATGCGAGCCGCCTCGATGCCGAACACCTCCTTGATCTCGTGAATGTCGTTCGAGAAGGTGCGAGTCGGGTCGACGCCGGGGAACACCAGCAGGTCGTAGAGGTTCGTGCCCTCCACATCGAGGACATACTGCTCGGTCGACAGATAGCCGTCGAGCTCACCGTTCTGGACGAGCTCGTTCTTGACCGCCCGCAGGTGAACTCGACCGATGCCATCGACGCCCGTGAGGACCGTATCAAGGATCTTGTCCTCGAGGTACCGCAGCTGGATGGGGTTCTTGACTGCATCGTCGGCGAATGCGATGCGCATGACGATCTTCTCGCCCGAGGGATTGCCGGGCAGGCACTCGAGGATCTTCGTGTTCGCACTCAGCAGCAGGGCCTGAATCTTCGCCAGATCTGTCATGCCCCGAGCCACCTGCTCCATGTCGTTCAGCTCGAGACGCATGATCCACGGAGACCGGCACTTGGCCTCGTTCTCCAGTGAGAACCGCTGGTAGGCCTCGAGAATGTCACGGTCCTCGTCGATCGCCGTACCGGGCTGGGGGTCGTAGTAGATCCGCACCGACTTGGTGATGTCCCGCAGAGTGGTCTTCTGGATCTCCTTCATCTTGGCAACCGCCGCATCCTGCGAGTTGAAGATGTCCTTGGTGAGGTAGACGGTGTTGCTGGGGCGCTTCGGGTTGGCCGAGGCACTAAGAAGCTCCTCGATACGGGGCACACCCGAGGTAGCGTTCGCCTTTGCCGTACCGGCGCTGTGGAAGGTGTTCAGCGTGAGCTGTGTCGTCGGCTCTCCAATGGACTGTGCTGCAAGGACACCCACCATCTCGCCGGGGTGGACCTGTGCCTTGATGTACCGGAACCGGATGTCCCGCATCAGCTCATCGAACAGAGCCTGCGAGAGACGGTGGACAACGATGGACTTCTTGGGGGCGAGATAGTAGCGCAGCAGGCAGTGGAACACCTTGTTGGACGGGAACTCCTGAATGAACTTGTTGATGGAAGCAACCACATACGCAGGGGCAAGGTCGGTCTTGGTGGCGAACGAGTTCGTGTACTTGTTGAGAAGGCGCTTGATGTGAACGGGGGCCTGCAGCGTATCCATCTTGCGGTGGCGGAAGACGCTCTCGAACAGCATCTTGCGATCCGCAACGATCTCGTCGACCATGTCGGGGATCTCGGCAGGCGCCTCGGTCATGAAGGGATTCACGTCCTCGGACGTCAGAGCGTAGTTGCGGTAGATCTCCTCCAGCGTCATCTTCACCAGATCACACGGCTGCGACTCCACCGAGGTCGTATCGACACCATCCTCGCCGTAGGCGAACTGGACGATGGAGCCGTTGACATTGCGGACCGTGCCATCGTACTCGACATGCTGGTCCTCCATCGTCTTCATCAGCTTGCGCTGGATGTAGCCCGTGTCGGAGGTCTTGACGGCCGTGTCAATGAGACCCTCACGTCCCGCCATGGCGTGGAAGAAGAACTCCGCAGGCATGAGACCATCGACGAAGCTGTGCTCGACGAAGCCACGAGACTCCACACCGTCGTCATACCGAGCGAAGTGCGGCAGAGTGCGATCCTGCAGGGTGTACTGGATCCGCTTGCCCTCGACCAGCTGCTGACCGAGAGTAGCGACCATCTGCGTGATATTCAGAGCCGACCCCTTGGCACCGGAGTCGACCATCTGCACGATGCGGTTGTCGGATGAGAGGTTCCGCATCACCTCCTTGCTGATGTTGGCCTCAACCTCCTTCATCGAGGACAGGATGTCGTCGTCCAGCTTCTCGCCGTCGGGCAGACCGGAGACGTTCACGAACCGACCCGCATGGACGTCGGACAGAATCCGAGCCACCTTCTCACGCCCCTCGGCAATCTTGCCCTGAATGAAGCGGATGGTGTTCTCGTTGGCGATGAGGTCCGACGTGCCGACCGAGAAGCCGGTGTAGAGGTTGAACTGCGTGATGATGGACTGGATGTCGTTAATCATCTGGCCACACCGCTCGGGGCTGAAGTCGTTGTAGACCACGTGGACCAGACCGTCCGACGTCGCACCGAAGGCGCTCTTCTGGAGACCGCCCTCGACCAGCTCGCCGTTGACCAGCTTGATGCCCTTGCCCGAGATTGTCAACATCGGGAACGCAGCGCTGATGACCTCAGCACCCGTCCAGTCCCGATTCTTGCGCTGGATCGGTCGCTTGATCTTGGAGAGCATATTCAGGGCGATGTGCTCGGGGATGCGGACCTTGTACTCCTCATCGTAGCGGCTGATGCGGTAGACACCCGTCATCGTGTCTTGGAAGAGCTGGATAATCGGGCTGTTCGTGCGGGGGCTGATGATGTTGCGGAGAACCGAGGCAAGGTAGCGCAGCTCCATCGCAGCAGGAATGCTCTGCGGCACGTGCATGTTCATCTCATCGCCGTCAAAGTCAGCGTTGTAGGGCCGAGTGGCGGAGACGTTCAGACGGAAGGTGCTGTAGGGCAGAACCTTGATACGGTGAGCCTCCATCGACGCCTTGTGAAGCGATGGCTGCCGGTTGAAGAGAACGATATCGCCGTCGATCAGGTGCCGGTGAACCACGTCACCCTCCTTCAGGTCAATCGTCTCGGGGTTGACATACCGCAGACTGAAGTTCGCCTTGTCCCGCTTGAGGTAGACGGACTTCGCACCCGGATACTTGTCGGGACCGTTGCGGACATTCTTCAGGAGGCGCTCACGATTGTAGATGGACACGATCTCGGGGAAGGTCAGGTTGATGGCGATCTCCTCGGGAACACCCAGCTCGTCAAGCTCGATATTCGCATCGGGAGTGATAACCGATCGGGCACTGTAGTCGACACGCTTGCCCATCAGGTTGCCACGGACACGTCCGGTCTTGGCACCGAACCGAGACTTGAGCGTCCGCAGAGGACGTCCCGAGCGCTGCGCTGCAGGAGTGAAGCCCTTGATGTCGTTGTCGACGTAGGTCGCCACGGTGTACTGCAGCGATGCCGTCAGGCGGTCGATGGTCTCGGCGTGGTCGTTCTTGTCGATCTGCGTGCGAAGGCGGTCGTTCGCCCGAATGATGGTGATGAGCTGGTGGGTGAGGTCATCCTCCATGCGCTGCTGGTCGTCCATCACGACCGAGGGACGGACCGTCAGCGGAGGTACTGCCAGCACGGTACAAATCATCCACTCGGGGCGAGAGTACTTGTGGTTGAAGCCGAGCAGGTCGCAGTCCTCGTCGTTGATGCGCTGGAACGCCCGCAGAACCATCTCGGGCTGGAGCGTCACAGGGACCGGAACCGCACCCTTCTCCGTGAAGTAGAATCCCTCGAGAGTCGCCGCCTTGCCCACCGCCTTGGCCACCTTCTTGAAGGTCGTGTTCTTGCAGTTCGAGCACGAATCCTCTCCCTCGGGGTTGTGACCCACGAGGTTGCGAATCTCCTTCAGGCGGATCTCGCCCGAGTGAGGGATCTTCTTCAGGACCTTCTTGTCGACCAGAGGCGCCGAGCAACTCATGCAGATGACGTTGCAGAGCTTCTCGATGACATCGAAGAACTGGTAGAGATATACAGGACGGGCCAGCCGGATGTGACCGAAGTGACCGGGGCAGTGCTGATTGGTTTGCTTGCAGGTGGGGCAGACCTTGCCGTTCTCAATGACGCCGAACTTCGCATCGAAGACGCCGTTGGGGACGGGCTGACCGCTCTGATAGGTCTTGTCTGTCGTGACCTCGACCACACTGCGCTTCACAATGTCGTCGG
>JACCDP010738027.1_pt1 | contig 16157 bp, 15 predicted proteins | sample 7445841 | NCBI WGS metagenome assembly JACCDP01 (sample SAMN15323441, study PRJNA562643) | freshwater metagenome | isolation source: river surface water | place: USA:Blue River Watershed | collected 2017-08-17 | reverse complement strand
GTTCCAGCATCCGGTTCGCCCACCAGACCGCGGTGCCGTAGTCCTTCACCTGAAACGCGTGCAGGATCAGCCCGGCAAGCGCCTCCCTGCACCACGGGAAGACGCCGTGCGCTTCCATGAGCATGGCCTTGGCCTCGCGGTTTGAGTAGGAAAGGCGGGCGCAGTTGAGCAGCGCCTCGTACCGGAACGCCGGTTGCAGGTTCGGGAAGGCGAGCGCCAGCTTGCCGAACTCGAGCGCAGCGTCCCTCGACTGATTGCAGAAGTGCTCCTGATGGATGTAGAAATACTGGCTCGGCGTCTCGCGGACCGAGTGCGCGAGGATGCGGAGATTCCTCCGGCGGTTCTCTCGCTTGACCTCCTTCGGAGCGTGGACCCAGACCGTCTCGTTGTTGACGTCGAGATGCTTGTCCCCGTCGAGGATCAACAGGTTTTCGTGGACGTCGTGATGCCAGACGCGCCCCGTCTTGAAAGCCTCGCGGCGGATCGCCCGCTCGCGGTAGAGCGCCTTACCGGAGCCCTTCACGTCGTAGATGAAGCGCAGCATCTTGACTTCGGGAGCGATGGAACCGAGGACGCTGCGCAGCGCATCGACTCCGCGGATCACGTCGTCGCAGTCCGCCCAGATGAGCCAGTCGCCCGTGCCTTGCGCGAAAGCCTCGTTGCGCGCCTTGGCGAAGGAATCGACATGGTCCCACTTGAGCGAGCCGGGATCGTTGAGATGCTCCGAGAAGACGAAGTCCTTGCCGTTGGCCGCGCACCACGCCCGCGCCTTCTCGACCGTATCGTCGGGAGCCTTCGCCCCGATCGCCCGCACGAGCGAGAGCTCGTCGAAGGCCGGCGCAAACGCGCCGAGCATGGTCTCGATGTGGTGCGACTCGTTGCCGCAGATGACGCAGAGGGAAACGCGCATGGCTCTCTCCGGTCTGTAAAAAAGAGAAACGCCGCACCTTTCGATGCGGCGTCCCCTTGCGATGCCGAAAACCCTACGGCATCACCTCACGGTCAAGCGTACTGGGTATTGATGATCTGACCGGCGTTCGAGTTCACGACCTTCTCGGCCGTGTACTGCGAGGCGCGGACGATGTTCGACTTGATCGCCTCGTCGCGATAAGTGAACACGCCCACGGCGGGACCGTACTCGGACCAGTTCAGGGTGAATCCAGCGCCACCGCCGAAGTAACCCGAGGAGGCCTCGGTCACGGCGCCGACCCAGATGTAAGCGTTGGACCAGACATTCGTCGCGCTGTAGGCGATGCCTTCAGCGGCGGCGTCGTAGCTGGCGCGACCGATCAGCACCTCGGAGACTCCGAACACCTCGGCCGCGGCCTGCGTGGACGCGTTTAGGATCGTGTCGCTCGAGAGACCAGCGCCGCGGAGGCGGTTCTGGAACTTCGTGCTGGCGCGGATGCGGGTCCAGACGGGAGCCGACATCACAACGCGGAGGTTGCTGGCGGACTCACCGTTCGCGAGGATGCGGTCGATCGCCTCCTGCACGTCGGCGCCGACGTCGAACGTCGCGAGGTTGCCGGTGGTGTAAGCCGTGCCGGAGTTCGTCGCGGTGAAGGTCGACGTGTTGAAGATCGCGGAAGCGACTCGGAGCTCGTGACCGAGCAGGAGCTTACGCTGCGCGAGCTTGGCGGCGACCACCTCGGCGTCGAAGAAACGTGAGACGTCCTGCGCGACCGTGTCGTCCACACCCATCTCCACGCCGTATTCCAGCGCGAGGTAGGTTTCCTGATTGTAGGCGGCGGTGGCGCGAGCGTACGACGAGTTCGGCGAACGCTGCTTGATCTCGTTCTTGAGGAGCTGGCCCTGCTTCAGAAGGAAGCTGGGATACTGACCGGCGCGAACCGGAACGGGCAAGACGGGCATGACCCGCGTGCCGACGAGGTTCGACTCCCAGTCTTTCGCCTGCTCGAGAACGCCGGCGATGTCTCCGCGGAAGACCGCGGCTGCATTGGTGTACATGGTAAGAGTTTCCTTTCTTTAGGGTTAGATGTTCTTCGGCAGGAACTCGATCGTCGCACCGCTGGAAGCGGTGGTCGTGAGCGACTTGCCGATGGTGACGGTGCCAGTCGTGGAAACGAGACCAGAGGCGCCGAGGTACAGGGTATCGCCGACCGTGACCGGAGTCGCGGTGATGACGCCCTTCTGGGTGCCGAAGCTGGTCAGGAACGCGACGGTGACGTAGTCGCCCGAGGCGGCGTCGATCTGTGCGAAGCCGTCGCAAGCGGTGCTGGTCGAAAGACCCACGCCGCGGTTGTTGGAAATCACGACGCCGTAAAAGGCGGTGACGGTGGTGTTGGCAAGGAACGTGCCCGTGCCGATGTAGTTGGTAGCCATGGTAGGTTACGGGTTAGAGTTTGATGCGCTCGCCGGCCTGCACGCGGGAGCGGTAGGCGACATAAGCGTCGGAGTTGTTCTTGATGCAGAAGGTGATCGCGGCGGCCTTGTCGCCCTTCAGCTCGGCGGACTTCTCGGCGACGAGCGCCTCGAACGTCTTCGCTTCGGCCTTCGGAGCGGGAGCCTCGGCGGAAACGGCCGGGGCGGCGGGCGCTCCGATCGTCTTCGCAAACTCCTTCAGCGCGGCCGAGGCGGCTTCCTTGGCGGCAAGCTGCACGGCGTCTTCTTGCTTCGCGGCCATCGCGGCCGGCTTCTCTTCGGGCTTCGGCATCATGGACTCCAACTTGGAGAGCCTGTCACCGTAAGCCATCATCGCGGACTGGATCATCTCCGCGACGGCTTTCTTCATGTCGTCATTCATTTCAGGATTGGGTTCGATTTCGATTGAGACGCCGGAGGCGTCGTTAAACTTTTTCATGATTCGCGAGAATAAGCCGTCACGGTTCGCCGCCGGCTCGGACACAAGGTCGACGGAATAGATCTCGGAGCACCGCTGGAGCACCGTCTTCTTGTCGGCGCCGAGCTCGCTCGGACCGGAGAACGCGATCGAAAGCCCGAAGGTGTCCGGGATCTTCTCGGCGATCTCGAGCACATAGGCGCGGTGCGGCGAGTTTTGCAGCAGGTGCAGATCGCCGAGGAGCTTGGTTCCCTCGATGCGAAGCTCGGAGACGTAGCCGATGATGTCGCCCGCGGAGGAGTTGTGGTCTAGCTTCACCTTGAGCCCGCCGGCGTATTGCTCGGCCGCGGCCTTGACCTGCTCGAGCGTACGGCGGTCGATCATCACGCCATGCCCCAGCGCCGGACCCTCGGAGATGAGGGACACGCCGCGAATGACGCCCGAAGCCGCGTCAATCTGGCCGGCGGATACTGCGAAAGTGATTGTGGGCTGCATCACTTAATAAGGTATTTCGTCAAGAGCGGCACCAGAATCCCGACGACGGCGAGTCCGCCCATCCACTTGAGAATCTGCTTTTCATGGCCGGCAACCTTGTGCTCGACCCATTCGATGCGGTCCGCGATCCCGCGGTGCCCCATCGCCTTGTCACCGACGATTGCCCGCTCGATGCGGTCAACGCTCTCTTGTAGTTTCTCGAAGCTCTCCGGTGTCATTTGTGGGAAGTGAAAGTTGAGCCGCCCTTCTGCACGATGACCTTGTTACCGTCGACCGTGACGCTCATCGGTTCGTTGCTGGCTTCGAGGCGCTGGATCAGTTCGCCGATGATCTGAAACTCCGGCTTCTCCTCCTTGTCCTTGGTGCCGGTGATGCCTTGCATCATGTTGATGAGCGCGACGAGCGCGCCGCCGATCATCGTCATCACCGCCGTTATCGCAGCGTCAGGCAGGAACGCCGAGGCACCGACGCCGATCAGCACGATGCCCGTGATGTAGGCGAGGCCGAAGCGGCCGATGGATTTACCGGCGACTTCCTTCGCGGTCTCGGTCTGGACGGGAGGGCTCATTTCTTTTCACCGGAACCTCCCGCCTTGGACTTCATGTCGATGATCTTCTCGAGCGTGCGCCCGCCGAAGTAGGCCGACATCACGAGCATCCCCCATTGACCTAGCAGCTCGACGAAATTGTCCGCCACGTCGAACCATCCGGCTCCGTCGCCGATCGCGAGCAGCAAGTAGGCCGACAAGATGAAGACCATCGTCATCGGGCGGATGTTCTTCGACAGCCACGAATCCGAGTTCATGTCGGCGGTCCATCGCGCCGACACGTTCTCCTGCTCGACCTTCTGCGCCTCGATGTCGGCTTGAAGTTTCGCCATGTCCCCGCTCATCGCGAGCTTTGCAAGCTCGAGCTTCGCCGCCTCCTTCTTGTCGGGATCGGGCAGCACGCGGTCGAGAATCTTCGACCCGATGTTCAGGATGTCGCCGAGCGGAAGCATGGCGTCAGGCGCAAAGCGCCACGGCGATCATCACCGCGCCCGTGACCAAAAGCACGAGCGCGGTCTTTACTGCGAGGTCGAGCTTATCCTGCCGAATCCTCTTTTGCAGGCTCAACCAGCGGCGCCAATGTTCGGAAGGCTCGTTCGAGAAGTTCATGTTCGGAGCGCGTTCCGCGGAATTGCGCCGCGGCTTGCGCGAGGATTTCGAGTGCTTGTTTCGGAGTCAGGTTTTGGTCCATGAGTCACCTCGTATCGTCAAATTAGGCGCGGGTCAGGCCGAGGTTCGTGGCGATGCAGTCGAGCTGATAGGGCTCGTCCTCGGTAATCGGGCCAGCCGCCCAATTGTCCCATTGGTCCTCGGTCATCGAGACGTTCCCAGACTTAAGCACCGTGACGATGCTCTGCTCGGGAGCGGCAGCGATTAGCACCGCGCCGGTGGTCGGGTCGAGTTGCTCGGCGACGGGAGGCACCACGACGACGTTTTGTAGTTCGTAGTAGTAGGCCGGCGGAGGTCCGAGCGTGATGCTGCGGATGAGGAGGACGTTGGCCGTGCTGGGATAGACAGCTACGGGGACGATTGATGTTTGCATGATAGGTGAAGATTAGTCGTTCGTGGTCTTGGCGTGGATGTAGTAGGTCGTTCCGCCGATAACCATTGTGATGGTGCGATTCGGGGAAGTCGGGCTGACCGTGTTCACGGTGTTGCCGATAGCGATAGCACCTGCGAAAGTGGCGTTTCCGGTAGCGCGAGCAATGCTCAAGGCTTCAGTACCAGCGGTGGAGAACTCGTGGCGAAGAATCGCCAACTTACTGTTCGTTCCATCATACTGAAGCGTGAAGCCGTAGGCATTGGTGTCGCTTACGGTCGGACGGAACTTTATCCCTCCGATGTTTGTAGATTTAGCAGCAATACGAACATACGAGTCTCCTGAATAATCGCCCATTCCAGCAACATCGCCGGTTTTTCCGATGTAGGCATTCCCCGCGAACGTCGCGTTCTGGCTGCTGTCGAGCGTCAGGGCGGTGGTTTGATTCGTTCGAAGAATCAGTGATTGCGACGTGTACGTTTCAAGGAAGGTGTTGCTCCCGTTGAAGAAGAATCGGGCTTGAATCGAGCCATTCGCCGAAAGGTTCAGCGTAGGAGAGGAAGCTCCGATGTGGTCCAAAACAAGCGATCCGGCTGCCGCCCGATACAAGCTCGTCTCCGTCCCAAACCCAATCCCTCCCGCGCTGGTGGTGTGCGTGGCGAGTTGGATGCGACCGTTGCCGGAGTCGGTGGTGGTGCCGAACAGGCCGTTGCCACTTGAATTAACGTAGATTCCCGTTCCGTTGTTGCCCTTCAGATGAAGGTTATTGGCAATAATTTGAGCGTTGGCATACGCGCTTTGAGCCGCGTTCGTGAAGTCAATAATCGTGTCGTCACGACGAATGCGGGTGTAATTGGTCGTTCCTGTGATTAGAAGGTTCCCGTTTACGGTACTGGCACCCGTCCCGCTGACGGTGAGATTGCCGCCAATCGTCGCATTCCTTCCTAGGAAAAGATCGCGAGGGCGAGTCGCACCGCTCAAACCAATGTCAAACGAGTTGTCGCCTCCAATGGCGATGAAATGACCGCTGGCATTGACGCGCCAAATCGGGTTCTGATTAATTGATAGGTCGAGGATTGTTGATCCGCTGACGGAGCCTCCGCTGACGGTCAGATTGCCACCAAAATACCCCGCCCCCGCCACGCCCACGCCCCCGCTCACCACCAGCGCGCCCGTGGTTGTGGAGGAGGAGGCGGTGGTGGAAGTCAGCGCAACATTGCCCGTTGAATAGGCAATCGTGAGTACATCCGTATTTGTTCCACCAATGGAGTACAGATTGAAGCTGTCCGTTGTCGCTTTTGAGTAAAGCTGCCATTTATCGGAGCCAGCCGCTTGCCACTTCACGACCCTATCGCTATTAGCGGTTCCGTTTACGATTAGAGTCGGGGCATTGGTTGCATTTGCTCCGATGGTCGTATTTCCCGTGATGCTCGCCGTCCCTGCCACCTGCAACTTCTGCCCGTTGTCCGTCGTCGTGCCGACGAGGAAGTTTCCGCTGCTATTAACGCGAAGGCGTTCCGTGTTTGCGGTGTAAAGCGCAACTATGTTGCTGGATCGGCTTAATACAACACCCGTCAGCGACGATCCGCCATCAACATACAGGTAGCCAGTAGAATTATTGATCTTAATGTCAGTCCCGCTGACGGTGAGATTGCCGGAGAACGTGGCAGACTGGTCCGCATTGCCGGTCAAAAAGGTCGCAAGCGTACCTCCTGCTTGCGCGGTCTGAAGCTGAAGCGTTGTCGCGAACGAGCCTCCCGTGCGCGTCGGATAAATACGGGCCAACTGCTGAAGGCCGATACCGTACCAAGCCAGCGTTGGTCCGGTTCCGCCTGAATTCATCGCTCCAATTATTTCCAATCCGGTGCGAAGCGACGTTCCATCATGCGTCGTATTTATTTGAAACTGTCCGGTTCCCTTCGGTGAGATGCTAGCGTTTCCGTTGGCGCCTTGTAGAAGCACCAAGCTTGCCCCGCTGCTCCCAGCTTCGAGCGTGAGATTGGTCGCGCTCTGCGCCGTCAGGCTGTTCACATTCGTAACCGCAGTCGGAATCGACAACGTCACCGCCGCGTCCGCGTTAGTGACCGTAATCTGGTTTGCCGTGCCGGTCAGTTGCGCGTTCTTCCAGAGGTTGTTCGTCTGGTCGTAAATCAGCGTTTGCCCCGCGAGCTTCGGCGCGTTGATCTGAACGTCGTGGATTTCGTCGAGCTCGTATCCGTTTTGGATGCGGACGTAGAGTTCGCCGTTTCCGCTGTTGGCGCGCTCGATGATGCCGACGTAGACTAGATGGTTGGGCGCGTAGGGTTTGGTGGCCGTGAAGCTGCCGGGAGTCGCCCCGAGGTAAACGGTATCGCCGTCGCTGTAGGTGCCGAGGTTCAGACCATCGACCACGCCGACGCAGGTTACCGTTCCGGTTCCGTTCGGAGCAATCGACGTATCGGAGACGACGCCGAAGGTTTTCGCGCTCGTCGCATCGCTTGTGTTGTAGGCGAGCTTGACCGACGGGAAGCCGCCGGTGGCGCTGAACAGATAGACGACCTGACCCTTCGTGATCGCGACGCTCTCGGCGTTCTTGACCGTGGCCGTGAGGATTTCCTGCGCGCCTGTCGCGTCGATGGTGATCGTGCCTGCGCCGTTCGTAATCGTGACGCCTGTTCCCGCGGTGAGCGTATTGTTGACGAACGCGGAGCCGTTGCCGATCAGCAGTTCGCCGTTCTGCGGGACGGCCGTAAGATCCGTGAGCGAAGTCGGTCCGCCACCGCCTCCGGTGCCTCGAGCGGCGACAAGCGTCCAGTCCGCGGAACTGCGGCTCGGGCGGGTGCGGTTGTCATCCTTCGCGGACGTGTACGAGTCCCCGTTCAGCGTGACGAGATCGAGCTTGTTGTAAGCGACGCCGGCCTGCCACTTGCCGCGAGGGTTGAGCGACTTCGGCTCGGCGAACTCCTTGCGGAGCTGGTCGATCTCGCCGGCCCGCGGGAAGCGGGCGAGCTCTGCGTCGACGATTCCCTTGACGGCCTCGGGAAGTGAAGCGGCGTGCTCCGCGATCTTGGCCTCGGCTTCGGCGGCAAGGGCGAAGTTCTTCTCGCGCTCGGCGAGGATAGCGCTGTAGCGCGCCTGCGTGCTGACCTCGAGCGCCTTGGAGAGATCGTTGATCTTGGCCTCGAGCGCGGCGCCCAGCTTTGCCGTCTGATCGGCCGTCTGCTTCGCCGTCCAGTCCTCAAGCTCGACGCGCAACTGCGGTTCGACCTCGTCGAAGACTTTCTCGATCTCGGCGTTGAGATGCTCGCGAAGCTCCGGCAACTGCTCGACGAGTTGCTTGAGCTCGGTGCGCTGGACGATGGCGAGTTCGATCAGCCGGTCGATCTGGGTCTGGGTGTCGTGCATGTTATTTCGCGGCCTTCGGGTGCTTCGCTGGCAATAGATCGTTGTCTTGAGTGTAGTTCGGGTTCTCCGGTCGTCCGTTCTTCAGCAGATACAGGAACGCGTTCACGCGGGCGTAAGCCCATTGCTGTTGCGATTGCACCCTCGGCGAGTGCGACGTGTTGTAAGCTCCAACGCCACGTTGATACACGGAGCGCAACTGTCCAACGGAGGCACCGTATCCGAGCTTCTCCTTGTTCCTTTTGTTAAACTCGTCCGCCTTCTGCTGGAGCGCGTCTTCTACTTCGGCCGGAACGTCGGCGCCTTTGGTGGTGCTGGCATCACCTTTGGCCGTGCCTTCGCCTTCCGGGTTGCGGTTCGGCGTGTCCGAAGCCGGAGCCTTGTCGGAGCCAACGATCGCGCCGCGAGGTCCGACCTTCGCCATCTCGACGGAGAACTTGCCCTCGTGCTGGCGCATACAGACAGCCGTGCGTTGCTCGGCGTCCGGGAACTCGGCCGTTGCGACCGGATCAGCCATGCAGCGCGTCATGAACTCGTCGTGCGTTTCGCCGGCATTCGGCGTCGGGAGCTCGAACTCCTTCTTCTTCTCGAGAAGCTGGACCGCGCTCTTGCCGACGATGACCGGCTCGGTGTACGGCGCGCTGCGGGCGTGGAGTTCCTTGCGGTATTCCTGAACGGCCGTCAGCCAGTCGTTCGCGTGGACGCCGTTGCTCTTGATCGCGAGCTCGACCTCGGTCGCCGCGGAGAACTGGACGCGGTTTTCGGTCGGCGCGCTGTTCTGCTGCCGCTCCTTGTTGAGCCGCTCAACGATGGCGTTCGCCCACGTCCGTCCCTCGTCGCCGCCCCATCCCATCCAAGCCTGCCAGCCCTTGCCTTGCTGATCCCACGTCGCGCCCTGCTTGTCGACCTCGTGACGGTCGAAGTAGGCTTTCATGCGGCGCACGGTCTCGGGAGATAGCGCTTTCTTGTTCTGGATGTCGCGGGCGCGAGCGAGCCCGACGGCGGTCATCCCGCGCTGCGACGGCGGCTTGCCGGCGCGAACCTCGAGCGCCCGGCGGGCGTTCGACGCCATTCGATCGTTCGGGATGTAGGAGTCCTCGGCGAAGTTGATCGTGATGAGATCCGCCGAGGCGTTGACTTGCTCGACGGGAGCGTCTGGCGTGGCGCCCTCGGCGATTTCGGGCGAAGCCGGAGCAACCGATTCCTTCTGCGTTTGAGCAGCCGAGGCGGCAACTTGATTGCCGGCCGAAGCGGCCGCGGCTGGAGTGCTCGGGAGTGAGTTAGTGACGAGGCGGATGGCCGTCTCCGGTAGCTCGTACTTCTGCGCAAGCTCCTTGACGTAGGCCGCTTCCATCGCGATCTGCTCGAGCCGAGCGAAGGCGTCGGTGCCTTGTTCCGCGGCGATCTCTTGGAGCGACTTCGCGCCCTGCCGGTTCTCGTTCATGTTCGCCGAGGACTCGCGGCCGACGTCGATCGTCACCTTCGGCGGGAAGCGCCACTCGCCGCGGGTCGCACGCTTGAGCGCGTGGACCGGCGTCTCTCCTGACTCGAGCGGAGGCGGCGGGATCTCGCCGCGGGCGATGGCGTCGAGGATGACCGCGTTCTTGATCGGATCGAGGACCTTGTCGACGAGCACGCCTTGATGCTTCGTGAACACGCGGTCGGCAGCGGCAAACTCGGCGCGAACGCTCGGCCCCTTGTAGTCCTGCGTTCCGAAGAGGACGCCTTCCGGGATGCCGATGCCGATCGCGATCTCGTGCATCAAGTGCTGAACGAAGCCTGCGAACGCCTGCGACGGGCGAGAAGGCATCACCTCGATCCGGTCGGCCGTGCCGAAGTAGCGGATCATCCCGACCTCGGAGAGCTCGTTCTTCTGCGCCTGACCGCTCGGGAGCGTGATCGACGGGTTTGGCGTGAAAAGGTTGCGAGGATTCGCCGCCGCCTTGTCCGAGAATACAAGCGCCGCCTGCTGCGACGCGAAGCGGACGCCGGTCTTCTCCGCCTCGAGGATCGCGTAAAGCATACGCGCCGAACGGATGCAGGAATGAAAGTCGGAGACGCCGCGGAACTGATCGCTGCGGAACGGGTCGAAGTAATGGCAGAAGTTCGACGCCGGGATCTCCTCCGGGTCGAAGTAGACGCCGTCCTTCGTGACGCGGTAGACCTGATACGAGACCGGGCGCCCGAACTCGTCGACCGTCACGCCTTGGTAATAGTTTGCCGGACCTGCAACGAGCGCGTTCGGATTTCCGATGCGAGTCGCCGGCACGATCTGCACCTTGAGTTCTTTATCCACGCGCCGCAGGACGAAGCCGAAGTCGCCGTCCACCGGGCGCTCTTCGCACCCGATCTGCACGAGCTTGCGGAAGGAGTGCCGGCCCGAAACGTCGGCGCGCTTGCACCAGTCGTGGAAGTATTCGTTTACGATCCCGTTGTAGTCCTTGTTCCCCGTTCCGGCCGAGAACTCCTGCGGCGTCAGGTAGAGCGAGAACTTGCGCGTGATCTCGCGGGCCTGCGGGAAGTTTTCAACGAGGTCGCGGGCTTCCCACATCATCACGATGCGGTCGCGGACGGTCTGCGTGGATTCGCTCGGCTGGCCGTACTGGCGCGGCGCGTAGATGCGATCGGTCAACGCGGCGTTGTAGCTGAAGAGCTCACGCTGGACGCGAGCCTCGAGTCGCTTGAGCGCATAGGCCGGAGCGACGGTCTCGATGGCGCGCTCGAACCACGGGCGGTTTCGGATGACCTTCTGGAAGTCGAACGGCGGGTGCTCCATGTTAGTTCCCGTTGAAACTGACAAAAGTGACCGTGTCGGTCGTCCCGTTCGCGTCGTCGATCGCGGCTTGAATCTGGCCGAGCATCGCGTTCAGCCGGCCGAGGTCGGCGCGGGTGACGCTCTTCCCGTTCAGGCTGTAACTCGTATTGAGCAGGCAAGCGCGGATCGCCGCGATCGTCTCCGTCTTGAGAGTCGCGAGCGTTCCGGTGTCGAGGCCCAGAAACGGGTTGTCCATCGCCATGCCCTAGCGCATGGCGTAAAAAAGGAATCTTACACGCTCGGACTTTGGGGCGCGTACTTGATGAAGCCGGCGATCGTCGCCATGCAGAGCATCATCGCCGAGGTATCAAGGCCGTGGTTCGGCGCGTTGCTTTTGACCTCCCGCCACTCCCAGACGCCGGTGCGGACCTCGACCTTGTGCTCGCCCTTCAGGTGTTCGAGATAGAGCGGATTGACGTCCTCCGGCATGTCCCACTTCAGATCGCCTTTCCCCTCGATCGCGAGCGAGAGCACGTCCTTGAAGTAATCGCCGCTCCAATCGTAGTAATAGACATCGCCGCCGCGGTAGTCCGAGACCCGAGGCTCGGAGAACGGGAAGTTGACCATCTGCCCGGAGCCCTCGTCCCGCATCGTCCAAGTCTTCCGGCCGTATCCGCGCATCCCACGCCAGCCGAACTCGGCGCAGTCACGGTCGACATCTGCCGGCCGGTAGCCGCGGTCCTGCGCCACGCAGGCGTCAGGGACGGCGTAACGCTGTTGAAGTTGCCGAAGCTGGTCCCGCGTCTCGATGCGGCCGAACCAAAGTTGTCGGTAGCGCGGACCTTGCGCCGTCGAGAAGGCGCCGACCTCGACCCACCAATGGTCCTGCTGGCGGTCGATCGCCATGAAGCGGATCGCCTCGTCGGGGATCGCTTGGCCGGCGGCGTAAGTTGCGGTCGTGTAGCCCGACTTCGTCGTGAAGATCGAAACGGTCTTTTTCTCCACGATCCACGGCCGCGCCTCGCGCTTGGTCCGAAACTCAACGAGCGGTGTCTCGTCGCCAGTCCGCACAAGGTGATTCTGCGCCGCGGCCCACTCTTCCGCGAGGAGCCGCATCGGCCGCGAGACCACGGCTTCGACCCGATAGGAGCGAACATCCGCGGGTGCCTTCGCGTTCTGCGCGACGAAGCGGCCGGTGCGCTTCCATGCTGCGCGAGTCGCGTCCGAGTCGTCGGTCTGGTGCTGGCAATGCGGGCACTTGAAATGCACCGACTCAATCACGCGAGCGACGTCCCACGTCTCGTCATCCCTTCGCGCCTTGCGGTCCCACGCTACGCCGCCGGCGATCTCGCCGCGCTCGTCGCGGATCGCGAATGCGGCCGGGTGAACCTTCTTGCACGCCGGACATTCAACCGACCACTCGCCCTCGTGACCGGAGCGGAATGACGTGTCCTCGACGTTCCCCGTCTCGGCGTCCATAATCGGCGCTTGGCTCACGTTGTAGATCTTGGAGCGCCCGACCTCCTCGAACTTCGACACGCGAGCGACGGCGTGACCGTAGACCTCCTGCCAGCGCGGGAGCCATATCTCGTCGTTTACCTTGTAGCGGATGGATTGCGATTGCTGCGTTGAAAGGTTCGCCGGATTGAGCGTCAGGAAAAAGCCGCCGAAGTAAGTCTCGGTCGTCGTTCGCTGCGGCCCCGGCCGCGGCAGCATCAAGGACACCGGCTTGCACCGCTCAAGGATCGGATTCAGCCGGCTCTTCGCGTGCCGCTCGACCATGTCTTCCGTTTGCATGGTCCAGCTGATCGGACCCGGATCGTTGACGATGACCCACGGAATCCAGACGTCAGCGACGAGCGTGCCGCCGACCTGCACGGCCTTGCGGAAGTGAACGCGGCGCACGAGCGGATCTTGCAGCGCGTCGAAGATCGGCAGGAGCCACGGCGTCAGCTTCGCGTTGAACGGTCCCGGCGTCGCGTAACTCTCCGGCAGCACAACGTGCTTGCGCGCCCACTCGTAAATCGGCGAGCGGTCCGGCCGCGGTAGCCGCCACTTCTCGAGGATCTTCGCGACCTCGCTCATGCCGGCGGCGGCGCGGGCGTCTTCTTCGGCCGTCCTCCGCGCTTGCCGTTTAGCCGCGCAGCCGCGGCCTTGCGGTCAGACTTGACCCGACCGCCGAGGCGACCGAGCGCGACAGCGGCGGGATTTTTGGGTTTATCATTCATCGCAGTTCTCTCCCGAGATTATCTCGCACGCGGTCAGGAACTCGGCGGGACCAGCAGCCGACCCAATGAAGTGGGATTGGGAGCCAGATGCAGCGCACCTCGTAAAAGTACTGGTCGGTGGCGAGGAGCCGAGCTCCAAGCGTCGGGTCAATTTCGCGGGCGATGAGTTGCGGGGTCATTGCGTTCAGTCTCCGATCATCGTCACCTGCCGCGCCAGTCGGCCACCGCAAAGCGGAAAGTAAGTCGGCTCCGAGCAGCGGCGCGCCTGCTTGATCTCGGTCTGCGGCTCCCAGTAGTACGAAACATCGGCCCAAGCGTCTTGCCAGTATCCGAGGCCGACTCGGCCATAATCGTCGAAGCGAAGCGGGAGATCCGCGTTGGCTTTGGCCATCACGGAGGAGCGCCTCTCGTGCATTTGAAGGAAAGCGGCGTACTGTTCGAGGAGGTCTGCGGGGATCGTGGTCGTTGTCATTTTGGTCGTTGTGTTGAGGTTAAACTGCTGACGCCCATCGTCAGGCGGCGCATTACGCCGCGACGCCCTTGCGGGCGTTTCGGGCTTTAGCTCGCGAGCGCCTCCGCTTCTTCGGTCGTCAGCCAGCGGAAGGGAATGTTCGCGGCCTTGAGCGCGTTCTCGATCTTCTCGGACTTGCGGTACATCGGAAGAGCGCGGACCGGACGGTTGAGCGAGCAGGACTCAAGGCGGCAGTTCGCTTTGTTCCAGCGAGCCGGAGAAACGATGCCGTCATTGCTCAAGATGAGGAGGACGCCGTTGTAAGCGACTTCGCCATTGTCGAGGACTGCGATGTAGCGGTCGGAGGTGAGGATCGTGGAGGTCATGTTGGTCGTTGTTTTTTGTTGTTGGTTTAACTTAACGAGGCAGAGGAAAACCCAACCGCTCCGGTTAGTAAAGCACTTTTTTCAACTATTTTTCGGACAGTCCGAATCACTCGGCGTCCCTCTGCTCGGCGAGCGCCTCGGCTTGAAAGTTCGCGATGTTGCCCGCGACGACCTCGCGGATCTCCTCGAGGATTGCGCCGCCCTCGACGTTCGCCTCCGCGGCGGACTTGCCGGCGACCCGCGGCCCGAGCTCAACCTCGAGCTTCAAGCGCAGCAGCAGGTCGAGCTTCTGCGCCAGCACGCCTAGCATTTCCTCGACGACTTCGCGGTCGATCACGTCGCCGGACTCGCGCCGGTTCTTCGCTCGCGCAAGCTCGATCTGCTCGCGCATAAGTTCGGCCTTCAGGTCGGCAAGTGTCTTCGTCGCCGTGTCGCGGCCGATCAACTTCTCCGCGCAGAAGCGCCGCCATTCCTTGATGTTCTCCTTGCGGCCGTCCGGGTGCTTCTTCGGAGCTTCGTCGGGAAATCGTTCGCGTGCCTCGTAGATCGTCCGCCGGCCGAGCCCGAGTTCCTTCGCAAGCGCGGTCGTGTCCTTGACCCATTCCTCACCGGCCTGCTTCGTCTCGTACTCGTCGAGCGCCTTGCGCTCCGAGGCGGTCAGCGTCTTGCCGGCCTTGAGCCGCTTGACGATGTTCGCGAGGTTCGCCTTCGCGTAGACCTCGACGGGAGACGCGGAGTCTTCGCTCACAATTTCTTCGGCTCCTTGCCGGTCCCATCAGCCCAGCGTTGGATTGCGACGGCGACGTAGGCGGGATTGAGCTCGATGGCTCTGCACTTCCGGCCGGTACGTTCGCAGGCGATGATCGTCGTTCCGCTGCCGCTGAACGGTTCGTAGACAAGCTCGCCCGGCTTCGAGTTGTTTCGGATTGGGCGCTCCATGCACTCGATCGGCTTCTGCGTGCTGTGCCCGGTCTCGCTCTTCTTCGGCTTGTCGATTTCCCAGAGCGTGCTCTGCGTGCGGTCTCCGTTGTAGTGGCCGGTGCGTCCTTTGCGGACGGCGTACCAGCAAGGCTCGTGCTGCCAATGGTAGTCTCCTCGGCCGATGGCAAAAACCTGCTTTGCCCAGATGATTTGAGATCTAATTAGAAAGTCCGTGGCGACAAGTGATTCGGAAACGCTCCCCGCCATAACTCCGGCGTGCCAGACATACGCTACGTCTCCGGGAAACAAGGCCCACGCCTCTCGCCAGTCGGCTTTGTCGTCGTTAAGAACCTTGCCAATCGCACGTCCACCAATTTGCGATCCATCCGCACGCATCGCTTCATTCCTCCAGTTCGCATCGTACTCCACGCCGTAAGGCGGATCGGTTACCATCAGATGCGGCTTCTCATCTCCGAGCAATCTCTTCACGACCTCGGCGCTCGTCGAGTCGCCGCAAGTGATTCGGTGCTCGCCAAGCTGCCAGACCTGCCCGAGCTCCACGCCCCACTTCGCCCGTAGCTCCTCGGCCTTGTCGATCTGCGGCTCCGAGTCCACGTCGCTGCCCGCGGCCTCCGGCGTGAGCTCCTCGAGATCGGCCGCGTCAAAGCCGAGCTCCTCAAGCGGGAAGTCCTCGGCCTTGAGCGAGGCGAGAACGTCGCCGAGCTTCTCGTCCCATTCCGCAAGCTCCGCGCTTCGGTTGTCAGCGATCCCGAACGCGGTCGCCTGCGTGCCGGCGAGATCCGTGCGGACGATTTGGATCTCCTTCCACCCGAGCTCCTGCGCGGCGGCAAGCGTGCCGTTACCGGCAAGAACGATTCCCTTCGCGTCGACGACGATCGGCTTTTGCTGACCGAAGCGGCGGAGCGACGCCTTGATTGCGTCGAGGTTCTTTTTCCCGTGCTTGCGCAGGTTTGCCGGGTCGAACGAGAGGGTGTCGCACGGGACGGTTTCAAGCTTCATTGTAAAAATTGAACTGTGCGCTTGTTACAAAACTTCGTATCCGTTTTCTTGCGGTTGGTCTTGCAACCACGTTATCACCAAAAAATAGTAACTGGCAACAGTTTACAATTCGCAGCAGCTTAACCATTAAGCTC
>JACCDP010845060.1_pt1 | contig 16159 bp, 12 predicted proteins | sample 7445841 | NCBI WGS metagenome assembly JACCDP01 (sample SAMN15323441, study PRJNA562643) | freshwater metagenome | isolation source: river surface water | place: USA:Blue River Watershed | collected 2017-08-17 | reverse complement strand
TTTTCTTTATTATAATCTGATACGTCTTTTTTTATTTGTGCTTTTTGTTCAGGAGAAGGCGCTACCGGTTGTTGATTATTTTTGTTATAATCGTAATCTGTTATAGCTTTACGTAAAGATTCATCTTTTCCTTCTTCCAAATCATAATAGTAATCATCTGCTGTTAAACTTAGTGCGTACTTTACATAGTGTTTATTATCATCTAAAGCCTTTTCTAATGCCAAAACTCCATATGGAGTAAATGTATCACGCTTCCAATCCCAATAGCCAGGAATATCACTTACCTCTACTGCTATATTTTGAATTTTAGCTTTTATTCTCTCGTCAAGTCCTCTCATACCTTCTTTAACACTTTTATCTGCAGGTGGTTTTGGTGTTGGTGCTCTAGGTATTTCGGGAATGTCAAAGCCACCCTCATCTACTTGTTTTTGTTTTCTTACTAATCCTAAACGTTTTGCTTTCATACCACTTACGATCTCATAACCTTTTTGTTGTGCTTCATATTCATGGTGTCTGCGACCTACTGACTTGTGACTCCATGTACCTTTTAATTCTTTAGTTTCTGGATTAAATGCATAAAAATCATCGTCTAAAAAACTATTTGGATTTATCTCTACGAATTGTGGTTTTGAATCACTTTCTTTCATCTTTTTAAGTTTACGCAAATCTTTGTGTACTTTATTAGGATTTATATTTAATGAATAATCTGATACGTCTTTTCCTACACTAGGGGTGTTATAATCATGAGGCACATCAGCATAGTCTTTTCTACTTACTTTAGTGACGCCCTTCTTGCTACGGTCTACATCCATTTCACCGTGAGGACCTTTGTACGAATCCTCTTTCATATTCTTAGGCTTTTTGCCAGCTTTCTTCATATTAACAGCGATTGCTGCTTGCTGTGCTGGATTAGCAGCTTCTTCTGTTCTTTTGTGAGTTTTGCCTAAGGGCATTGCGACACTTGCTACTGCACCCGCTGTCGTTTCTGAGAGTTGTTTGATTTTCATAGATATATTCCAAATATATCTAGTATTTATCGTTTTTTGCTACAGAATGAATAAAGCCCCTTTCGGGGCTTTGTTTACCAACTTGTTGTACCTGTAAATTTAGCCCAGGTATTTGTTGTGACGCACACATACAAGTTACCGCCTGTATCATATGCTGCTTGACCTGCTGTTCCTGCACTTGTATTTGCTACAGGAGCAGTTGTCCAAACTACAATATTACCTAAATTATTTGCAGTAATATTACCTAGAATAGATAAATCACCTGTTGAAGTTAGAGTAGCTTTAGTATTTCCAGGTTGATAGAATCTTAGATTTCCACCGTCATTATCAATTTCAAATGTTTGTGATGTGTTTCCTGTACCAAACATTATTCGTGATGTGTTGCCAGCGTAGCCTAAATATAAACCAGCGGTTGAAGCCTCTGATTCATCAAACGATCCAGAGAATCTAGCATATCCGTTGCTTACAACATTACCTGCAGCCGAAATTCCACCTGGAGCACTTAAGTTACCGTCATTGCCAAATGTCCAACTATTACCATCAGCATTAACATAAACTGATGTATTGCTGCCTGCAGGTACCATAAAGTAACTATTCTCACCACCTAAGTATAAACTTGCATTACTGCCATCTTGTGTGCCACCTGCTCTAATATGAATATGACCAGGACCTGTAGGATCAAGTATTACATACTGGTCGCCACTTGTTAATGTATCATCTGGTACTAAGTTTAATGTCGTATAACCACTGCCATCACCTGAACTGTTACCTATCCATTGTAAGTAGCCATTGTTATCAGGTGCATTTACTCCAACTATTCTACTTGGTATTGATAAATTACCAGTATTGTCAAAGTCCCAAACATAAACATTTGCACCATTAGTACCAGATACTATTCTTACATTACCAACAGCTCCGGGTGTTGATGCGTATACTGCTGCAATATTACTATTAGCAATATCATCACCGTTTTCAATCCATATACTTGAAGCACTACCTGCATTTCCAGTTGATAATGAAAGTAAAGGTAAATTATCGTATGCTATAACCGCTGCTACATTTGAACCCAATATATTTGTTTCACCTATAATTTTCATGCCACCTGGTAATGTTAAATTACCGTCGTTTTCAAACGTCCATCTATGGCTATCAACTGCAATTCCTAAGTTTGAATAAGACCAAATGTTACTATTATCTGGCACTTCAAATGCATTATAATTCTGAAATGACCAATATATATTACCATCGGCACTGTAGATTTGTGTAGCACCATTAGCACCTGGTTGGAAGTTTAGGTTGTTGCCACCGTTTACTACTTTAGCACTTGATGGAAATACAATATCTCCATTAGTTTCTAGTGTAAGTGTAACATTGCCGTTTGCTAGTTGGCTAGTTGCACCACCTAATGGAACTTGTGTACCATTAGCATAGTTAATACTGAATGTGTTGTTAGGTAATGTTAAATTGCCGCTATTATCAAATACCCAATTATTATTATTCACGCCTATAGAAACATTACCATAAACTGATCCATACCCGCCTCTTATAGAAACTTCACCGCCTATATTATTTCCACTAGAACTACCACCAATTAAAGAAAGTGTACCGCCTTGTCCTCCTAAGGCGCTATTACCATCATCACTACCTGCTGATCCAGCTTGAATAGTAATATCACCTCCACCACCAGCATTTACTGAATTGACATTTCTACCATCACTTCCTTGACCACCATTGATGCCTATACCTCCACCTGTACTTTGAGTGTAAGGAAATTTGTTTCCAGCACTTATTTCTACATAATCCGAAGATTGTATTCTTACATCGTCCGCTGCTTTAATATATAAATCACTTGTTAATGTAGTGATAGTTCTTTGATTTTGAAATACAACACCCTGTGTATTAGGACCAGTAACATCAAATGTTAATTTAAATGATCCTGAAGATACATCAAATGCATTTGTAGAATCTAGTACGCTTGAAAAACTTGTTGTATAGTAAATTGGATCATTTAAGACTCCGGTTTTTCTGAATCCATTACCGTCTGATCCAGTTTCACCATAAGTTCCAAACTCATTTACCACAGTTCCTTGATTATCACCAATGAATACAAATTGACCATAAGCATAACCTACAAACCATGGTTGTGATGAGAAAGCTCCTGAGGTTTCTACATTGCCGTTACTATATGGAACAGGTGATTGTTGATTAGTCTTTAAGAAATTACCAGTGTCATATTGATCATCACCACCATCATCTATGTTTTCTGTTGGCCAAACTGCTGAGTTAACACCAGCTGTAGTAAATTCAGTGATTGCCCCACTTGAAACTTGTGTAACTGTTAATACCATGTCGTTTGTTACAGTTACACCATTAAATGAAGTACCGTCAAAAGTAAGTGTGTCCCCAATTTCGTACAAGGTGCCGCCTTCAAAACTTACTACAATATATGTAGTGTCTCCTGCTAAAGCAACATTAGCAGTGAAGCCTGATCCTGCCACAGAAGTATTAGATGTTGCAGACACATTTTCGTACAATGATTCATAACCATTGTAAAATTCTAAGTTGTATGGTTTTTCGCCCCAGGCTGTAATAAGAGCAGTGGTATCTTTTATACTAGCATAGAAGTTAGTTCTTATGTCTGTTATATTACCACTTGCTGGAGTTAAGACATTATCTACAAAGTTTTCAAAATATTCTTGTAAGTTTGCTTTTGACGGAACAAAGTTATCATTTTCTGTATAGATAATTATTAATCCTAAAATATCTGTAAATCCATCATCAAGATTTAATCTAAATTCATCGTCGTCAGTGTTACTCTGAGTGGTGACACTAAAATTTGCTGTGTCTTGATAAAATCCTATCTTACAAAATGCTGGATCATTATCCCATAGTTTTGAGTAAACTGCTCTCCAACCATTATAACTACTATAAGATGGTGTAAATGTTCCTACATCATAACTTGCTTGATTGTTTGAAGTATCTGATATAGTTGCGATTACTTTTTTATCTTCAAAATAATCTATTAATGCTTCTAAATTTATATTTCCTGAGGCTACTGGATTTATTACTATTGATGTTACATTAGCAGCAATATTTGCACTTGTACTAAATTGACCCGCAATATTGGCATTACCTTTAGTGTAATCAAATCCTAATGTGCTACCACTACCGCCTCCACCTAACTGAACTGCTGACCCGTTAGCGTAATTAACACTAAAAGTGTTAGCTGGTAATGTTAGGTTACCTGTATCAGTGAATGTCCACTGATAATTTCCACCACCTGTATATAAATTTATATCTGAGTTAGCTTCTACATTAAAATTCTCAAATTGACGAAATTCAAAATTACTATCGGAAGTATCAACTAATGCGCCACCTGGGAATATTAGGTTGTTATTATCTTGAAATTGCCACTCAGAGCTACCGTCATTTATGTTGATTAAGACATTTCCATTTGCTGATTCTATAGCAACTTCACTTAGTCCATTACTGATGGAAGTGCCGGCACTGTCAACTGGACCAAACGATCCGTCGCCTCTAAGTGCATTTGATGCATTGCCATCTAAATTAATAGTAGCAATGTTGCCTATGTTAGCTACATTAGAAACATTAACAGAATAAGCAATGTTTGCAACATTAGCAGTACCAGCAACATTTGCATATGCGGCATTTCCAACAGCACTATATTCTAGGTCATTCCATTCTGTTACACCGTCACCATATTTAAGTGCAAGCGTATCTGTTTCTAGTCCTGGCTCACCTGATGCTAGTATAGGATTTGCACTTGTCCAGTTCGCTGCTGTGTCTCGTCTGATTTTGATTATTGTTGTCATTTTCTTTTTCCTGTAAACTACTTAAGCGTTTCCGCCATCTATTTCTGTATCTAAGAGTGGGTTATACACATTAAATGCATTACCACCTTCATATGCGTATTCGTATACACCATTGTATATTGCTAATGCTGAACTCCAACGATCACCTGTATAAATGTAAGTGACTGTGTTATCACCTGTAAATACTTGTCCAGTTGTTGGATCTGTTGGAAAAACTAGTGCCATTTTTGTTCCTTATTATATATTTATTTTTAAATTACATTAATCTTTCTACGATGACACTGCCGCCACCTGTACCAACATTACTAGGTCCTGCTAGATAAGTTACTCTGTGAACTTGTCCATTGCTTTGATTCATAAATGTTACTACCCCTGAATCCCCTGCAGTGGTAAAAGCTGTACCCACTGTTTGCTCTGATGTACTTACCGTAATTCCAGTTCCGCCGCCGCCTGACGAAACATATTGACTTATACCGTCATATTTTACAAAAACAGAAGTCCATGTAAATGTAGCTGATCCACTAACTGTTTTCACATAAGGTATAGCACTACCGTTTATTCCTACTTTGATACTATCCATTGTTACTTCATTACTAGTTGTGTTAAATGCAGAAGTTATTCTATTGTTTAGTAGTGTAGTAGCACTGGATGCTGACTGTAGCAAATCAATGTAAACCCCGCGAGCATTTCCACCTTGTTCAAAAATTCTAAATCTATTTTGATAGATATCAACTGTTACTGTATTGCCATCTAAGGTTGAATTTGCTGCTTGCGCAAGAGAAATTTGACCACCTTCATCTCCTGAAGAATATGTAACAAATAAGTTTGAACCACTTAGACTATCTGAGGTAATATTACCTGTAGTTGATACATTGTTTGATCCAAAACTACCTAATAGTGTTGCTACATTACTATCCCCGTAATTAAGACTAGGAGCAGCAGCGAAAATACCGTTGCCATATAATATATTACTAGTATTTCCATCTATATCAATACTTGAAATATTACCTAAATTGTTTGCAGTAATATTACCACCAATGCTAATATTACCTGTGGGTAATTCAAGTGTTAAATTAGAATGACTTATTCTACCAAATATATTTGCTGTTTGGAATCCGCCAGTAGCGAATATAATGTCGTTAACTGTTCCTTGATCACCTGTAGCAAGAACTAAATTACCACCATAACTTCCTGATTGTGGTTGAACAAAGAAATATCCATCATTTGATCCTGTTACTGTGTAAGCTGGATCAGAAAAGTTAGAACTGGTAAATCCAAAATCTGCCCAACCTCCGCTTTCAGTACCATTATCACCATATGCTACCCAATCGCTTGAGCCAGTTTCTGCTGAATTTATAATTGCGGATTGAACATACTCTTCACCTGAATTTTTACCAATCATAACTGGATTAGTAAATGCTGTTAAACTAGAGCCGGGACCAACGTATAGGTGATGATTACCAACAATGTTTCCTAGTGCACCTATACCACCTGCTGTTTGTATTGAGCCTGAACTAGGTGATATAGATTCAGTATTTGATGTAACAATTAAATTACCTGTTCTTGTATTTCCAGTTATACTTAAACTTGATAGTGTGCCTACACTTGTGATATTAGGTTGTGCATTCGTAGTTACTGTAGCAGCACTAGTAGCTGTAATACCTGTTAGTTGACTACCATTACCTTTAAAATATGCAGCATGAACATTAGCCAATGTATTAACATTACCTGCTACGCTTAGGAAAGACAGTGTGCCTAATCCTGTTATATTAGGTTGAGAGGCAGTCCTAATAGTTCCTATTATATTTGACCCATTAATATTTCCACCAACACTTAATGCACCTGACACATTTACAGTCGTTAAACTTGCTAAACCCGTTGCACTTAAGTTGAAAGTATACGCTGTGTTAGAAACATTGATATTGCCTGCGCCTATATTACCTGTATATGTTGGTAAATATGTAGCAACATTACTGTTGCCATAACTTGCACCTCCTGCAGTTGTTTGTATACTACCATCAGGGAATGTAATCGTATTTGCATACATGTCAGGGTTAGGCATTACAGCAGGACTTAAATCTACCCAACTGTTACCATCATAATTGATATATGCACGACCTTCATCACTATCAAACCACAAATGCCCCTGTGGTAAATTAGGAGCACTGTTGCCTATGTGAATTGGTACGTCATCAGCCCAATATAAATTACCATTACCGTCAGTGGTTAAGTAGTTAGTTGCATTACCACCTGATATTTTTACTTTACTTACATTGCCTAAATTAACCTGAGTACTTGAAATGGTAACTACATTTGCTACACCGTTACTACTAAAAGTGATGTTTCCGTTGCTATGAACAATTACATTACTATTACCATTATATAATGATGCACTTGTATTAGGATCAGGATCAATCCAAAGAACATTTCCTGTTCCGTCTGTACTTAGTACTTGCCCGTTCGCACCACCAGTTAAATGAAAGTTGTTTAAATTAGTTTGTATGTTTGCAAATAAATTTCCAGTAACATATAAATTACCACGTAATTGTAAACGTGATGTTGATTCTGTATAAGTTAGATTACTAGTGCCACCAAAACCTCTGCCATTATTAAATTGAATTTGTCCGTTAGCACCACCTGCACTGTTTAAGATTTGTAGTTGTGGGTTGTTGTCTATATTGTTTTGTGTGTAGGTGGCAACAAGAGTATTTGTGTTATTTGCATTTTTTTGAGTATAGATGACATTTGCTGTGTTAGGCAATCCTTCTGTGTCATTTATAAAAGTATACGGACTTGGTTTTGTTGCCATTTTATTTCCTTGTTATTCTTATTATGCTATCTTCCAAAATTGCATATATGCTGATTGATATCCAGCAGATGCATATATGTAGCTAGGTCCTTCTCCAGACGGATCAGACCATCTAATTTGTAAAGAAAGAGTTGTAGTTCCTGATAATGTAAATTGACCTGTACCATTTAAACTGGTTACACTGGTGCCTATAGCATAGCAAATATTTTGTAACACAGTGGTAGTGTCAATATTCAAAAGTCTTAAATAAAGATTCCCTAAGGAAGCAATTGGTGTATATGCATTGTATACATATGTTCCAGCAGGCAAGTCAAAATTATTTCCAACAAATACTGCTCCTGTTACTATATTTCTATCAAATGTATCAAATGGAATATTTGTCCAAGTATTTTCAGGTATATTTAGAGTAGTTCCTATTCTTCTAGACATAATAATGCTAGGTGCACCTGAACTTCTAGCAAAACTAACAGTTGCTATTTGATTTGATGTAGCATTTGCATTTGGTGTAGGTGCTGTTGGTACACCAGACAAGTTTAAATTAATTTTTTGATTTTGTACAAATTGTGTTGTGGCTACAGCATTAGTATTTGAGCTAGCAACTAACGTAGGAGCAAATACATTGCCAACTAAACTAACATTCGTAAGTGTTACATTTGATAAATTTGCTTTTGTATTTGCTACTAACTGAACAAATGCTGTTGTAGCAATTGAATTAGTAGATGTAGATACGTTAGTTAATGTTGGTGCTGTTGGATTACCTGTAAAATTAGGACTATTGATATTAGCCTTAAGTGCTAAAATATCATTGAACAATCCAAGTGGTACAGGTGCACTGATAGGTCCATTCAACGACACATTGGGAACAGAAACATTACCAGTGAGTGTTGGATTATTTTGTAATAAAATGCCAGTTAACTGACTACCGTTACCTACAAAAACATTGGCGGCAACTACATTTGAAGTAATACGATTTGCTACACTTAGATTTGCTAGTGATTCAATTCTTGCGGCAATTATTCTTTCAGCTTGAATATTACCATTTGCTACCGCACTTTTAAGTTGTATAGTTTCTGCTTCAATAGATTGTATAACTTTTAGATTACCTGAAATTTGCAAGTTTGCTGTATTTGGATCAAAAACTAGATTACTACTAGCAGACAATTGATTTGCACTAGATGCAAATTGTAGTGATCCCGGAGTTCCTGCAGCGTTTGGATTTATTACAGTAATATTTGTTACATTACCTGATTTACTTGCAGAGATTCCTGCTTGTGAGGCTGCGATTTGAGCCGTATTGGCTGCACGAACGGCTACATTTGCTGCTTCTATTGCTATATTTGCTGCTGTGTTTGCTGTAGTTGCCATAATTACCTAATTAAAATGATGTTAATGCTACACGTTTCCAAACATTAGTTGCTGTACATACGTAAATGTAATTTGTATCCCAAACAATTTGTCCTGGTTGTCCAGTAGAACTACCTAATTTAGTAAATTGATTTTGTTTTATTCCACCAGTTACACTTAAACTACTGGCGATAGTAGCATTACCAGCAGTTACATTTGATGACACACTTAGTATATTTCCTAAGAAGGCTGCTCCAATAACGTTACCAGTTGCGCTCATACTTCCAGTTGTTCTTAAATTACCTGCTTGAATGTTACCGCTTGATGTTAAACTAGGTGTTGTAATGTTCCCAGAAAATGTACCAGTTCCACCAACAGTTAAATTACCACCTGATAAAATGTTGCCAGTTGCAGTTACGATACCAGTTGTTCTTAAGTTGCCACCAGTTACGTTACCAATTGATGTAAGCACGCCTGAAGCAACGACATTATTTGATGTTATAATATTACCAGTTACTGAAAAACTATTTCCACTTATTCCGGTTATATTAGAAATTGCCTGATTAACGAAAGCAGTTGTTGCTATTTGCGTAGTACTTGTTCCAAATCCAGCAGTAGGAGCTGAAGGTGTTCCTGTAAATATTGGGCTATCAATATTAGCCTTTCCTGTTAAGGCTACGCCATTGCCGGTAATAGTTCCTAACACATTTAGATTTGTTATGTTTGCAGTGATTGCAGTAATTGCTCCGGTTGTGCTTATGGCACCAGCACTTAAATTACCTATCACATTTGCAGTTGTGGTAGATAGTATGAATGAATTAGATCCGAACGAATTTATGTTTCCACTTGAAAATATGTTCCCTGCCACACTTAAACTACGTGTACTAGAATTAAACGTAAAATTAGCTGAACCACTAAAACCATTCCCAGAACTAAATTGAATCCATCCTGCGGCGCCAGCTGCTTGATTCGTAACACTTGTCAACGAAATTGTGTTTGCTGTTCTTGCAGTGTTGGCGTATGTTGCAGCTAGTGAGGCTGAACCACTTGCTTGCACCGCTGATCTATTTGCTTGTTGTGCAGAAAGTGCTGCATTTGTAGCAGATACATTTGCTCTTGTAGCAGCAGCAGTTGCCACGTTTGCTTGAGTACTTGCTACATTAGCAGACGCTGCCGCTTGATCTGCGATAAACTGATATGGATCTAGTGTTGCCATGATTTTTTCCTTATAATTTTTATGGTCTTAGTAAAGGTGGTATACCTGCCCTACTTATTTTACTACCTAATTTTTTAGCATTATCTTGTATGCTATATGGAGTAACATCTACTGTTAATCCTGTTTTGTATCGAGGGTCATTTTTTTGTTTAGGACTAGGTATATACCCACTCGCTCCCTCTTCTAAACCAACTTTATTTAATTCATCGTAATAATATGGATTTTCAGCTAAATGATCCATTGCTATTTCTCTTGCTACACTAGGATGGTTAGTATGTTCCATTTCAACACCTATACCCTTTTTTAGTTGTTGATATAGGTCTTGAATTAACACATGATGTTTGCTAGCAAGTTTTCTTAGTGTTTGAGTTGGTTTATCTAATAATTTTTCTTCTTCGGCTAAACTTAAATTATCGCTATGAAGTGAATTTATCTTATCGTATAATTTTTTAAGAATGCCTTTACTACGTAGTGCTTTATATGCTAAATTTTCAGGCCCGAATTCACCATGCATATCAAGTCCTGCTTGTCTGTATTTTTTGACTGTTTTTAACAAATTTTTTATTCTTTTTTCATCATCATTCTTTAGTGCCAATTCTGCTAATCTTGCTAGTTTATTGAATTTTAATCTAGTAGCAGCCTGGTCTAAATTAGAACGATGTTTCTTAGGTAATCTAATCCATTCATCATTTACAACGCTGTACTCACCCAAACTGATTACAGGTTGATTCGTATCTTGCACATATAGTTCAACGTCATAGCCACCTATTTGAATGTCATGTGTGTCATTGTATATAGTTTTCTTAGCATCAAATAACTCACGGTAGATAATATCATCATTTAATTTTTTCATATCTACTAAAATATGTAGATCAATGTCGCTATGTTTTGTGTAGGTGTAAGCTGCATTCGACCCTGAAACTGTTACATCTTCTATTTCTAAATGTGGAATTCCCAAATGATCTATAAAATCTTCAGCAATTAAAATTAATTGGGTTCTGACTTCGGGGCGCATCTTATCTCCCAAAAAAATCACTGGATTTAGTTGGTCATGAAAAAATACTGCATCGTGCAGCTTAAAATTGGCTAGTTCCTTAAGGTTCATAGAGTATTTATCAAAAAAGGGCTATAACAGATGTCTGCTATAGCCCTTGTGTTAGAGACAGTGTAATTTATGCTGTCTTTTTGCTTTTCTTAGTTGCTTTTGTTGTTCCTGCATCAACTGGAGCAGCACTTGCTTGTGCCTGTTGTGCTGCTTGATTTTGTTGTTCCTGAACATACATAGGTCCAATTGTGTTCAACAAGTGTTGCTGATTTTCCATACAGAATACATATGCACCACTGTGACGTAATAGAACACGCTTGTCAACATAGACTTTACCACCTAGGTCACGCCAGTTTTCACAGAAGGTCCAGTCCTCACTGTAGTAACGATTCTGACGAACTGCTGTATCAAAGTATGTCTTTAGATACTTGTCATATTTTGGATCTAGACCAATGTCGTTCTTGTACTGTTTAACTGCAGGGTGAACATTTAGTTTCTCAAATACATGCTTCTTCATTAGTAAGAAACCAGTACCTGCTTTACTAACTTCTTGTAGTCCATCAGGGCCCTCTTCTGCACCTTCGAATCCATTTACCACCCACTTGATTGGCATAGTCTTCATAGGATATAGTCCACCGATAACGTCTTTGTCACGGTTCAACAATACTAACAAGTGCCATGGTTCCCAACCAATATCAGCATCAACAAAGAATAAGTGTGTTGATTCTTGTTGGTCTAGAAACTTAGCTGTTAGTGTATTACGGGCACGACTGATTAGACTTTCGTTAACCATTGTTTCCAATGTCCAGTCAATCCCCAATTGACGGGCTGTATTTGCCCATTTAATGAAACTCATAAATGTAGATTCAGTCAACATGCCACCATAGCATGGCATAGCTATGTGTACACGGGTAGTTTTTAAGAAGTCTACATTAACTTGTACTTGATTTTGTGCAGGAGCTGCAGGAGCGTCTTGTTCTTGTATTTCTTGAATTGCTTCCTGAACCTGCTCTACAGGGACAGTAGCTTCTTGGGTTTGTTTTTTCTTAGCCATTTGATCCTCATGAAAATGTACTATTATTTACATGAGGATTTGTTGGTCAAATTATTTTTCGTCTAGATAATCTTCGTTTATATCTTGATCTGGGAATACTTGTTTGTACAAATCTGTTAATTCTTCGTCACTAGCTAGACTTAATGCGCTGATTTCATAGTCTGTAGCTTTAGCTAATCTATGGATCATGGTTTTACGCATACCATAATCCATTGAGTGACGTTGCGGTAGATTATATGGTTCTTCTGCTTCATTAACTTCAAATTCGTTTAATTGTGCATTGAAAATCAACTCTGCAAGTTTAAGTGCATTGTCTCTAGTTTTTGGTATTGCAACACCGGCTTTACGACCTCTACCAAATCCTTGTTCATAGTCAAGCAAATGAATATTAACGGTAGGGTATTCACCTCGCTTGCCAACTACACTATAAAGTATTGCACCATTGCGAGATTTGTCTTTTGGTTCAAACTTCACGCTAACTTGTTCAGGTTTTTCTCTATCCTGTCTTGTATATCCACGACCTAAGTATTGTTCTATAATATCAGCAAATTCAGTTAGTGGAAATGACTCAGGATCTTCTTTACCGCCATCACCTGATGTATCTACAAATTCTTTCAACATTGATTCTTTGATAAATTTAAGAACCTGCACTTTCTTCTCTATGCTTGCTTCTTTAAGCATAGGGCGAACACGCTGAATAAATTCTTTTAATTTAGCTGCTTTAGGAGGTGCAACTTGTTCTGCTCTACCCAATCTTTGTTGTGCTTTCTGCATTAAACCAAACACTTCCTTATCACTTAAACTGTCTGGCATAGCATCACGCCATACAGCAAATCTTTGTTCATCACTAACATTAGGGTCTAATAAAACCTGACGCATAGGAGTAGCTCTTGGACCTTCTATGTCACTACCGGGTGCTTGTGTTTCTTGTCTACTCATAACTACTAAATTTTGTAAACCCATTTGCTGATATGGTATTGAACCATCTTTGCTTGGATTTACCAAATATTGGAATGCATTTTTTTGATCTGCGCCAACTACTAATACAACATTACTGAATCCTTGCTTAGCCAAATTTGCTAATGCATCGTTAAGTGATCCTGATTCACCGTCTGCTACAGTAAAAATCTTTGCGTTTTCAGGAAATGTCTTCTGATATATTGCAAGTTTTTCTTGTGGAGTCAATGGATCGTCTTTTGTTGATCTAACTTTTTTGGTATCAGCCCATAAATCTCCAGTATTAGGATCTATTAAACTTGTTCTACTTAAAATAAAAATAGGAGTAGCATTTATAGCTTTTGCTTGATGTATAACCGCACTAGCTAATAACATGTGACCTTTATGTCCCATGCCACGCCCCCATCCTACCACTGCTGTTTTGCCTTTTGTACGTTGTATCATAATTTTCTCGGTTGCCAACTAAGTTGATCTATTAATTTTAAAAACTGTCCGGGCAGTGGATATTTGAAATTAACTTCAGGATGTGCTTGTGCATATCCTTCTGGATTAGTTTGCATTATACCGCCATGTAATCCCAAACTTAATGACTTTATTACTTTCATTTTCTCATTAGTAATAGCTTCTACTGCACCTAATGTTGCTTTTAATCCTTCAGGATCACTTAATAATGTTTGTGCTTTTTTAGCACTTAAATTACTTTTTGCCCATGCGGGAAAATCTCTTAACAACCCACTTGTTCTTAAATGCTGATTTAAATATGTATATAATTCGCCACCTGGATTGTTCATACCAGGTTTAGGTGATAGAAAATTATCTATTTTCTGTGCATTTGCTTGTATGAACTTTGATAAATTTTGTAATCCAGATTTATCAACACCAGGTAATTCTTCTGCATATGTAGTACCTTGTACTATTGTGTCAGTAGTAGAAAGATTTTGTGCATCTTCATATCTACCTTCATCACTACTACCTAATTTGTCATAATATCCTGTTGCAGCTATCATTACTTTTGCTTTTGATATTCTTTTACCTAAATCACTATCAACTGGAACATGGAATGCTGTTATGTTAGGTTTAAAATCATATGTATTTGTATTCTTGTTTAATACAGGCATAGCACTTTGTCCATCTGGTTTTGTACCTGGATAAAATAATAATCCACCTTCTAAAAAACCACGCACAGGACTTGCTTTTTCTAAGTAAGGCCATAAACTTGCAAACTGTTTTGCGAATTGCATACGGCTTGCATCAGCCTCTCCGCCTGTACCCAATATAAATTTCATTACATCTTGTGGGCTTTTAGTTAATGTAGGGGCTCCCGCTTTTGTTTGCATTGTTCCTGATTTTAAATATTGCCATGCATTTTTTGGTATCATATAAAATGTACCATTATCATCACGGCCCCAATATACTACAGGCATACCGTCCCACTTTAACTCAATAGAATCATATCTGTCAATCATATTATCTAGACGTTCTATGGCATGCATTGCTCCATGACTACCGTTGGCAATCACTAAGTCCTCAATATGTTGATATTTACGACCTACTTGCCCTGCTGCCTCTAGTAATGATTGTATTTTCATTTTAACACATTTAACAAATATCTAAACCAAGAATTATCTTCATTTAATTCTAAGTTAGGTGCCCACTTATCTTTTATTGCTCTGTACTTGTCTGGGTATTGACGTAGTGCAGTTAATAGTGCATGTACACTTCCCATATCCTCTGCACTTGCACTAGGTCCAATAATAATTTTTGCTATCTTATCTTTATTACTTGTAATTAATTCTTTTGTTTGTCTGTCTACTAAACCCTTATATGGACTCATCATCAAACTAGGATGTTCTGGTAATGAACTCATATTAGTTAAGTCCGCCCACATACCATGTAATGTTCCACCTTTCATTGCAGGATCTCTACTATAATCATGTGTATGTAACGGAACAACGTCTGCTGCATTTTCTACAGCCATAATATCAACTTGTGTTACGTCATTACCTTCACCTGTTGGTACACCAATATGTACACTAACCCCGCTACGTGCAGCAAACATTCCTTTAGATTGGAAGTATTCCTCTAGTGCCTTGCGACTCAATTTTAATTCTTTGGCAGGAAATACAGTCATCAATTCTCCTGCGTCAATCAATACATCCATGTCACTACTTACATCTTTTTTACCTGCACTGCCTATAGGATGTACACGAATACCTTTAGGCATTAATTTCTGTAGATTATCTACAACAGTTTGTACATTTTTTCTTGTTACTGGTTTTGCGTCTGGAACTACGTTCCCGCCTTCTGTGACTATAGTAGACATTAGTAACTTACCTTTACATATTGTATGACACCGGTAGTAAAGTTTGTGATGTTGACACGTAACCAAACAAAGTTACCAGATAAATTATAAAATCCCAGTTCTGTTGTAGAACTAGGACTCAATGTGTAGACATTGAACCAATCTGTATTCGTTGGATTTTCTGACAAACTTGCCTGTATAACTACCGTCGCTGAAACGTTAGTGAAGTTCCAAGTAAGTGTTTGTAAGTCGCTTTTACCTAAATAATAGGAAGCTGCGGGCTGCTTTTCTCCCACTAAGTTTGGACCTGAACCAAATGGAGTCTGAGAAAGCAATATAAGGGTAGTGGCCTGTGACATTATGCTTGCACCAGTTCCACTATTACTGAATCACCAACTAGTTCCTGAACTACTTGCTCAAGCGCAGTTTGTATTTCAGGACTAGCTATTCCTGTTGCAGGATCACTATCTTTAACAATTTTGCTTAGTTTAATTACTATTACATCTTCTACGATTTTTGCCATGGTAAATACTCCATTAATAGAGTATTTATCAAAATCAGTCTCGCTGCTCTACTTTATAGGTTTTCCCTA
>JACCDP011405552.1_pt1 | contig 16167 bp, 11 predicted proteins | sample 7445841 | NCBI WGS metagenome assembly JACCDP01 (sample SAMN15323441, study PRJNA562643) | freshwater metagenome | isolation source: river surface water | place: USA:Blue River Watershed | collected 2017-08-17 | reverse complement strand
GGCCCCGCCCAGCCCAGGACGTTCGCGCCCCGCAGCGTCGAGCCCGGGCGCCCCCAGGCCGTGCGCGAACTGAAAGCGCAGCGACACCCAGTCGTGGTCCGTGAGCCACGCGAGGTTCGGTGCGGCCATCAGCACCGTCAGCGCCACGCCGGGCAGCATCCGGCGCCACGCGCGCGGCTCCGCGAGGAACAGGAGCGGCCAGAGGCCCCACCCGGTGAGCTTCGAGAGCGCCGCGACACCACCGCCCAGACCCGCCAGCCACCAATGGCCGCCGAGTGCGCCCGCGATGCCGAGCGCCCACCCGAACACGAGCGGGACGTCGGGCGTCGCGAACAACCCGCCGAGCGCGATCAGCGGCATGGTGGCCCCCATCGCGACGAGCATCCCCGGTTCACGCACCCGGGGCACCAGGGTCGCGAGCGCGGCGACACCGAGCACGACACCGGCGGCGCGCAGCCCGAGGGCGCCGTGCGGCGCGATCCGATCGGACGCCGCGATCATCCACGCGACGGCGGGCGGATGGTCGAAGTAGCCGGCCGCGAGCTGGCGCGACCACGTCCAGTAGTACGCCTCGTCCGCGACGACCCCGAGCGCTCCCGCCAGGGCGAGGCGGAGGACCAGGATCGCGCCCAGCACGAGCAGGACGCCACGGGTGCGGGTCAGCGCCACGTCGGGATCCGCCACGCCGCCTCCCACGCGACCGACAGATGGAGCTTGGAGCGGCCGTGCTCGCGCGGCAGCGGCACGATCGGGACCTCCGTGACCCGCGCGCCCGCACGCACGGCGCGGGCCAGCGTCTCCACCTGCACGGCGTAGCCCCGACTGACGAGCGTGTGCGGTGCGACCGACTCCAGCGTGCTCCGGCGCCACGCCCGCATCCCCGAAGTGGGATCCGCCACCGACAGGTCCAGCCACGCACGCGTCCACCATCCCGCGGCGCTGCTCAGCAGGCGGCGCGTCGGAGGCCAGCCGGGCACGGCCGTGCGCACGCGGCGCGTCCCGAGGGCCAGGTCCGCGCCGTCCCCGAGCGCGGCGCCCAGCCTCGGAAGGATGGACGGGGCGTGCGTGCCGTCTCCGTCGAGCTGGTAGACGACGTCGGCCTCGTGTTCGAGGGCACGCTCGTACGCCTCGCGGTAGGCGGCGCCCAGGCCGCGCGCGCCGCGACGGACGAGGACGTCGGCCCCTGCCTCGCGTGCCTCGTCCGCGGTTCCGTCGTCGCTCGCGTCGTCCACGACCCACACGGTCGCGCCCGGCAGCGCCGCCCGCACGCCGCGGACGACCGCACCGATGTTGCGCGCCTCCCGGTAGGTCGGGACGAGCACCAGGGACGAGGGCGCCGAACGCACGCGCGCCTCAGTCGCGCCGCGGGGGCGGACCCGCGGGCAGCTCCGACCAGCGCACCGTCCCCGGCGTGTAGACGGTCGACGCGAACTGCCGATGCACGACCTTCTCGTCACGGGCGGAGGGATCCTCGCCGGGGTGACGCAGGGTGAACGCGTCCCGTACGGCGGCGTCGAACCCGCGCAGGGGCACACCGAGGACGGCGTCCTCCCCCGACGCGACGTCCGGCGCGGCGTGCGCGTAGAAGGCGCTGACCGCGTCGAGGCGGTGCTGCCATCGGCGGCCGAGCGGCCGGGCGGCGCGGGCGAGCACCCCGAGCGCCCGTGGCGAAAGCGCCCAACGGGTCGACGGCATGCCGCAGGCGGCCGCGGCACGCTCCCACGCCGTGCCGAGCGTCATCGCCTCGGGACCGTGAACCTCGAGGACCTGCCGGTCCGCCCGCGGGGAATCGAGCGCAGCGACGCAGATTCGTGCGACGTCGGGCGCATGCACCGGGCGCACCCGTGTCGACGGGTCCCCGGGGAGCCAGGCCGCGCCGTTGTGCTCCGTCCCCCGGAGCAACTCGGCGAGGTTGTCGGCGAACAAGCCGGGACGCACGATGGTCCAGCGAAGGCCGGACTCCCGGAGCGCCTGCTCCGCGACGAGCTTCGCGCGCAGGTGCGGCACCTCCGGCGCGTGGCGCACCGCCGCGCAGCTCACGAACACGACGTTCCGGACGCCGCGCTCCGCCGCCGCGCGGAACAGGGCGACGTTCCCGTCGGCGGTGACGTTGCCGTGGTGGTTGTCGGTGCGCTCGCGGCGGACGCTCGCGACGGCGACGAGGTCCGTGCAGCCGCGCAACGCACGCCGCAGGCTGTCCGCGTCGCGCAGATCGCCGAAGAAATAGTCGCAGCCGGTGTCGTTGAGCCAGAAATACTCGCTGCCGCGTCGAACCAGCGCACACACCTCGACGCCCGACTCGCGAAGCGTGCGGATGACGTGGGCCCCCAGGCGGCCGGTACCACCCGTGACGAGGACCCGACGTGCCGGCAGAGCGCCCATGCGCCCGGAGCGTATCGCGGTGCGTTACGGAACGCGCAAGCACGGTGGGGACGACGATGGCGGAACGCGAGGGACGGGCGGTCACGCGGATGGTGGGGCGCATGCTCCAGGCCGGACGGGAGCGGCTGGCGCTGCGACAGCTTCGGGGCGACCACGATGCGCTGCTGCGCAAGCTTGGCAAGGAGACGCGCGAGTTGCTCACCGCGGGCGAGATCGCGCACCCGGGCCTGAAGGCCGCGGTGGTGCGCATCGAGGAGTTGGAGGGGCGCATCGCGCAGGCCGAGCGGGAAGCACGGGAGTCCGGCGACGTCCCCCATGAGTCGACCTGAACCGCAGACTTGGCCTTGCATGTTCGCGCAGGCTCGTTACTAGGCGTGTCGTCGGGGCTGTAGCTCAGTTGGGAGAGCACCAGAATGGCATTCTGGGGGTCAGGGGTTCAATTCCCCTCAGCTCCACCACCTCGACAACGGCGCCTCCGGGCGCCGTTCTCGTTTCTTGGTCCGTCGTTCAGCGTCCCGGTTGCCATCCGCCGCGTGCGGTCCACCGCGCGGTCCACGCCGGCGCGACCTCCCCGTGCGGGCCGATCATCTGGAACGCGACGTCCATCGACGGGCCATCGAGCGCCACGCGCCACCATCCCTGAATCGGCATGGCAGCGGCGTCATAGGCCCCCGGATAGCCGGCCCACGCCCCCTCCCCGCGCAATCGCTGCCGGGCATTCTCGTCCATGCGGCCGGCCTCGGCCCAGCGCTCGCTCTGCGCCTCCATCGCGGCGTCGAAGCTCGGCTCCAACGTCAGTGCCGCGCCGGGCGTCCCAGGGGTGCCGCGTCGCGCGAGGCCATCCACCGGCGAGCCGCCACCGCCGGCGGTCACGTAGAGCTCCCCGAGCGGACCGTCCGGCAGGAACACCTCGTTGGTGTGGGCGTGTCCCGCGAACACCGCCACCAGCGTCCCCATCTTGACGCGCCCGGTGATGCGATCGAGCAGCGCGGACGGGCCGCCATGCGCATCGGGCGTCTGCCCGGTCGCGAGCGTCCAACGCGGGTGGTGCATCGCCACGACAAGACGGTCGTACGGGCCTTCCAGCGCCGCATCGAGCCAGGCGAGCTGGGCGTCCCAGCGTGTTCCCATCGCCTTGCGATCCGAATCGAGCACCAACATGCGCCAGCGCGTGCCGCGGCTCACGACGTCGACGCGGTACCACGCCGCGACACGGCCGTACCCCACGTCGGCGCCGACCCCCGGAAACGCAGCACCGAAGCCGGCGAGCAACGGATCTCGGTACCGCTCGTGATTGCCGGCGACGGGCAGGGTGCGCACCCGCGCGTGGGTGCCGTCACCCGCGGTGACGCCCTCGAGGACCGGCGACCACACCCGGTCGAACCTGCGCCACGTCGCCGTCGTCGCGTATCGCACGAGGTCGCCGAGCAGGAGCACGGCGTCGATGGACGTCCGGTCGACGTGCCCGACGAGATCCTCCACGATGCGACGCTCGGTGTCCGGCGTCGCGATGCGGCCCTTCGCGGCATCGGTCGGCAGGGCGGGACGCACATCCCCCACCACGCCGAGACGCAGTGGACCGTCGATCACGACCTCCTGTCCGTCGTCGGCCCAGAGCGCGTGCGCAGGGATGGCAGCCGGGCGGAGCGTGGCGCATGCGATCAGCGTCGCGAGCAACATGGAGCCTCCCGCGGTGGGACTAACGCCTCAGGGGGCAGGGCCCTCGCCGGTGAGCACGCGCATGCGTCCGGCGAGGCCGGTGTGGCGTGCGTCGCCGCCCGCGCGGGCGACGGCGTCGCGCAACGCCCTCGGAGACGCGACGATGCAGGCGAAGCGCTGGGCCCGCGTGAGCGCCGTGTACACCAGATGACGCCGGAGCATGACGTAGTGGCTGTCGTGGAGGACGACGAGCACGGCCGGGTATTCGCTGCCCTGGCTCTTGTGGATGCTGATCGCCCACCCGAGCTCGAGGCTCTCGGCGGCTTCCGGGGAGAGCACCACCGGTCGTCCGTCGACGTCCACGGTGAGCGCCCCGCCGTCGATGGACACGACACGGCCGACGTCGCCGTTGAACACGTCGAGGTCGTAGTCATTGCGTGTCTGGATGACGCGGTCGCCGACCCGGAACGTGCGGCCTCCGACGACGAGCGCGGCGCCGTCGGGATTGAGCGCGGCGCCGAGCGCCGCGTTGAGCGCGACGGTTCCGAGGGGGCCGCGATGCATCGGGGTGAGCACCTGCACGTCGCGGAGCGGATCGAGGCCGAGCGCGGGCAGGCGTTCCCGGACGACCTGGAGCAGCGTCGCGAGCGCGGCCTCGGGCGTCGGGCGTCCGAGGACGAAGAAGTCCCGGGCGCAGCCTTCCTCGCGCTCGGACGACACCGGCGGCTCGCCGCGGTTCACGCGGTGGGCGTTGCGCACGATGCCGCTCTGCGCGGCCTGACGGTAGACCTCGGTGAGGCGCGAGACCGGGACGCTTCCGCTCGCGATCACGTCGCGGAGCACCTGTCCGGCCCCGACGCTCGGCAACTGGTCGACGTCCCCCACGAGCACGAGTCGCGCGCGCGAGGGCAGGGCCGCGAGGAGCGCGCCCATGAGCCGCAGGTCGACCATCGAGGCCTCGTCCACCAGCACCGCGTCGACGTCCAGCGGCTTGTCCGCGTCGCGCGTGAAGCGCATCTCCTGCATGGAGTACTCCAGCAGCCGATGAAGCGTACGCGCCTCCGTGCCGGTGGATTCCGCGAGGCGTCGCGCGGCGCGCCCGGTCGGTGCCGCACACGCCCACGCCTCCCCGCGGCGCTTCGCGGCCGCGAGCAGCACCCGCACGAGCGTCGTCTTGCCGGTTCCCGGCCCGCCGGTGATGACCGCGAGCCCGCCCCCGACGGCCATGCGCACCGCGTCGCGCTGGGCACCGTGAAGCTCCAGCCCGACGGCGGACTGCGCGGCGTCGAGTACGGCATCCGCGATCGGCTCGACAGGACGTGCCCGCGCGACGAGCGCGCGCGCGACGACGGATTCCAGCCGGTCCATCTCCGGGCGGTACACCGCGCGGGACACGCCGGCCGGCGCGCGGTGACGCGCGATGCGCCCCAGCCCCGCGAGCAGGTCCAGCTGAGGGACCGCCGCCGCCCCGGGGACGTCGAGCGCCCCGAGCCGCGTGACGAGCACGTCCTCGGGGAGGAAGCAGCTGCCCTCCTCCTCCGCCTGTTCCAGGACGAAACCGACGGCGGCCGCGATGCGCGTCGGGTCGGTCGCCTCGACCCCACCGGCGCGCGCCACCTGGTCGGCGGTGCGGAAGCCGATCCCGCGCACCTCCGTGAGGCGGTACGGGAAGCGCCGAACGATGTCGCCCGCGTCGCGCCCGAAGCGTTCGACCACGCGACGGCACACCGCGGGCCCGAGTCCCCAGGCGCCGAGCGTCACCAGCAGCTCCCGTCCGGCCGCCCCCTGCGACCAGCTCGCCCGGATGCGCGCCGCGACCTTGTCGCCGACGCCGGGCACCTCGCGGAGCCGCGGGTCGTCGTGGTCGAGCACCGCGAGGGTCTCGGTGCCGAACGCCTCGACGATGCGCCGCGCGAGCTCCGGGCCCACGCCGTCCAGCGTCGCGCGAAGGTAGCGCTCGATGCCGGCGAGCGTACGTGGCTCCTCGATGAGGATGCCGCCGACCTTGAACTGCCGCCCGAACCGCGCGTCGTGGACCCATTGGCCGGTCGCGCGGACCCGTTGCCCCTCGACGAGATGCGCGAGCGCCCCGACGGCCGTGATCTCGGCGCCCTCGGCGTTTCGCACGCGCGCGACGGCGAACGCTCCGTCCGGGCTGCGAAACCCGAATCCGACGACCTCGCCGTCGAGGGAGGAATCCTGCATGCGCCCCGATAACCTGCTCAGGCGTTCCGGTGCGCGGCAACCTCAGCGCGCGTAGACCTCGTAGCGCTCGGGGTGCAGGTGCTGCAGCGCCCGCACGACCACGCGACGACCGACCTTCTGCTCGGTCTGCTCGAGCATCGCGAACTCCTCGCCGTAGAGCATGTCCGCGACGGTGGGATGCGCGTTGACGTAGAGCGTCTCCTTGCCGAGCGCGCGACCGGCCTCCCGCTGGAGCTCACGGAAGATGTCGTAGCAGACCGTCTGACGGGAACGCACCGAGCCGCGCCCCTCGCAGGTCGGGCAGGCCTCCGACAGGAAGCGGACAAGGTCCTCCTGGACGCGCTTGCGCGTCATCTGCACGAGCCCGAGGTCGCTGATCTTCAGCACGTTCGTGCGGGCGCGGTCCTTCTTCAGCTCCTCCTCGAGGGCGCGGTAGACCTTCTCGCGGTTCTGCTCGCGGTCCATGTCGATGAAGTCGATGATGATGATGCCGCCGATGTTCCGGAGGCGCAGCTGGTACACGACCTCCTTGACCGCCTCGAGGTTCACCTTGAGGGTGGTGTCCTCCAGCGAGCCGCCCTGGCCGACGAAGCGGCCCGAGTTGACGTCGATGCTGACGAGCGCCTCGGTCTGGTCGATGACGAGGTAGCCGCCGGACTTGAGCCACACGCGACGCCCGAGGCTGCGGGCGATCTCCGTCTCGATGCCGAAGGCGTCGAAGATCGGCTCCTGCCCGCGGTAGAGATGCACCTTGTCCTTGAGGTCCGGCGCGAAGTCGTCCATGAACGACATCACCTCCTCGTGGAGCTTGGGGCTGTCGACGACCATCCGGTCGACCTCGTCGTGGAACGCGTCGCGCACCATCCGGAGGACGAGGTTGTGGTCGACGTGGAGGGGCGCGGGCGACTTGCGCTGCGTGGCCGCGCCCTGGATCTTCTCCCAGGTGCCGAGCAGGTACGTCATGTCTTGCTTGAGCGTCTGGTTGGTCTGGTTCGCACACACGGTCCGGACGATGAAGCCAGCGCCCTTCGGGCGGTTCTTGTCCACGAACTCGCGCAGGCGACGCCGGTCCTTGTCGCGCTCGATGCGGCGGCTGATCCCGACGTGGTCCACCGTCGGCATGAACACCATGTAGCGGCCCGGCAGGGTGATGTGCGTGGTGACCCGCGCGCCCTTCGTCCCGATGGGATCCTTGGCGACCTGCACCACGATGTCCTGACCTTCCTTCAGGAGGTCCTGGATGGCGGGCTGGCCGGGACGAGGCGCCTCACGCGGGGGGCCGTCCTCGACCATCGTCTGGTCTCCGTCCGGCTCCTCCGCGTCGTCGTCCCCGTGCTTGTGGTCGAGCAGCTGCGGGTAGATGTCGCCGACGTAGAGGAACGCGGCGCGCTCGAGGCCGATGTCGACGAAGGCGGCCTGCATACCGGGGAGCACCCGGACCACACGACCAAGGTAAACGTTGCCGACAAACCCGCGATCGGTGCCGCGGTCCACGTGAAGTTCGACGAGGTGGCTGTTCTCAAGAAGGGCGAGACGGGTTTCCCGACCGGTGGTGTTGACCAGGATTTCGGAAGGCATGGCGGTCTCCGGAGGACCGCCGCGGGGCGTGAGCGCGACCCGACTCGCACGCGCGTGCTCGCCGCAAGCCCCCGGGGAACCGGGGGGCCGTGCAGCGGAACGATGCGCGCGACGCATCGTTCCTCGTGGGCTCCCCGGACGCGCCCGGACCCGTACCGTCGCCGACGTGGGCGCGGTGCAAGGTGTCCATGCGGGCGGAGCGGGGAGACGTGGGGAACTCGTGCGGGAGGGGTCGCGTCGACCGTGCGGAGCACGGATCCCTGCGACGATCCCTTGGGGGCAAGGGTGGTGGGCCGTGGGCCCGTGGACGTAGAGGCGGAGAGGGGGGTGCGGACGCACCTGCCTTTCCACTTCGCACATTCCCCCCCACCCGTCAAGAGAAGCGCGGGCATGCTACCTTGCGACCGATGTCGCTCCACGCCCTCGCGCTGCTCGCCTCCCACGCCGTCGCAGCGCCCATCGTCGACCCCTTCAAGGAACCGGACGACGCCGATCTCTTCCGTCAGGAAGAACAGATCGTGACGGTCGCCTCGCGCACCGCCCAGGCGGTGGACGACGCCCCGGCGATCGTCACGCTCGTCACTGACCGGCAGATCCGCGAGCGCGGCTACCGCACCCTCGCGGACGTCCTGCGCGCCCTTCCCGGCGTCTACGTGACGGTGAGCGACGAGAGCCGCAGCGTCGCCTGGGTGCGCGGCGTCACCTCGCCGGACAACAACAAGATCCTGCTGCTCGTGGATGGACAACCCTGGTTCGACGGGGTGTACGGCCACGCGTGGATCGACGGGTTCCTGCCGCTCGATCAGGTCCGCCAGGTCGAGATCATCAAGGGTCCGGGCTCCGCCATCTACGGCACGAACGCCTTCGCGGCCGTCGTCAACGTCGTCACGTACAAGCCCGACGAGCTGCACGGCGGCTTCGTGCGCGTCACGGGCGGGACCCACGCCGACACCGGCCTGTCCGTCGTCGGCGGGGGGCCACTCCGCATGGGCGACACCGACGGCGCCGTCAGCGCCTGGGTGCGCACCGTGTCCACCGAGGGCGACGGCCTGGACGTCACGCCCCGCGGCCGCCGCAACGTGAGCGGCAACGACCCCGAACGCGGGGTGGGTGCCGGTGCGCGCATCCGGGTCGGCGCGCTGGACGTGCGCTACGACCTCTACGGCTGGAAGCACAGCTACTTCGTGAACGAGCAGGACGACCCGCTCGACGTGCTGACGCAGAACCTCGACAACTTCTGGCTCGCGTACCTCGATCAGGGCGTCCGCATCTCGGCGGACCTGCAGGGAAACACCATCCACGTCGTCCCGCGCGCCGCGTGGCGCAGGCATGACCACCCCGGCCAGTACGGCTGGTTCGGCGACCCCGTCACGACGCTCGCGACGACGACGGACCCGACCACCTCGGCCACGACGAGCACGGCTTCGACGCGCTGGGACACCACCCTCGTGGAGACATTCAAGCAGACGAGCTTCCTGGAGGCCGGCGTCGACGTGGACGCCCGCCTCGGCGCCCGTCACGAGTTCGTCGGCGGGTTCGGCGGGGATCTCGTCCACGTCGAGCGTATCCAGGACGTCACGTACGAGGACCTGTCCCACGAGCCCGCGGGTGCCGACACGTACCGGGCGCCCGAGCGCTGGATCCCCGAGGGCTTCGTCTACGGGCAGGACACGTGGGAGGCGGCCCCGTGGCTCGAGGTCACCGCCGGCGCGCGCATGGACCTGCACGGTTTCTATGGCGCCTTCCCCTCCCCGCGCGCGGGGCTCCTCCTGTCCCCGACGGCGACGACCGGCTTGAAGGTGCTCTACGGCCGTGCGTTCCGTGCCCCGAACGCCCGCGAGCTCCTCGTCGAGGTCACGCCGGACGCCGAGGGACACAACCCGTACACCTCCGGCAACCCCGACCTCTCCCCGGAGCAGATCCAGACCCTCGAAGCCGAGCTCACCTGGCGTCCCCGCCGCGGGATGCTCGTGCGCGCGGCGGGGTTCTCCAGCCGCGTGCGCGACACCATCGACCGCAAGTTCGTGGAGACGGCGGACCCGCGTCTCGGCGACCTGTACTACGCCAACTTCGGCGGTGCCGACGTCCTCGGGGCCGAGGCCCAGGTCGTCGCGCGCATGGGGGCGTTGGAGCTCGACGGCAGCTACAGCTGGACCCACGCCACCGACCTCGACACCGGGTTCGCCGTGTACGAGTTCCCGCCGCACATGGCGCACCTCCGCGCCGGGTGGGCCGTCCAGGACGCGCTCCGCTGGAACGTGACCGGCCATTACGCCGGCATGCGTCCCCGGGCGGAGTGGAGCCCCGACGCCGGACTGCGCGACGCGGACGGCTACGTTCTCGTCGACGTCGGGCTGGCGACGGAGGCGATGGCGGAGGGACGGGTCCGTGTGGATCTGTCCGTGACCAACGTACTCGACGCCGCGTGGAGCACCCTCGTCTACCGTGACGACGCCAACGCGCGCAACGGTGACGGCACGCCCCGCTACCCCAACGATCTCGAGGGCCCGGGGCGCCAGGCGCGCGTCGGGGTCGAGTTCACCTTCTGACACGAGGTCCCGATGCACGGCCTGCTCCTCGCGCTGTTCGCCGCCGTCGCCCACGCGCGCAGCGACATCGTGATCCTCAAGTCCGACAGCCTCGAGGCGTACCAGGCGCCGATCGAGCGGTTCCGCAGCGCGATGGGTCGCCCGACGACGGTGTACGACCTCATGGGAAAGCGGGAGCGCGCGGACGCCCTCGCCCGCCAGCTCGCCGCCGACCCGCCGCCGCTCGTCTTCGCGCTCGGCGCCAAGGCGGCGTACCTGACGGCGCAGAAGCTGCCGAACGTCCCGCTGGTGCACGCGATGGTCATCAATCCCGCGCGCTACGGCGTCGGCGGCACGCAGGTGACCGGCGTCTCCACCGACGTCGCGCCGGACACCGCACTCTCCCAGTTCAAGCTGTTCGCGCCCAAGGTCGAGCGTCTCGGGGTGCTTCTCGCGGCGAGCAACACCGGCCCGGCGACGCAGGGCGCGCTCGATTCCGCGCGGCTCCTCGGCTACGAAGTGAACGTGCAGCGCGTCACCAACGCGCGTGACCTGCGCGCCGCGTGGGATCGCATCGCGTCGGAGGTGGACGCGCTGTGGTTGCTGCCGGACCCCGTCGTCCTCAACCCCGAGGGCTACCGGTACCTCCACGGAGAGACGCGGCGTCGCAAGGTGCCGATCCTCGCGACGACGGAGGCGCTCGTGCACGCCGGCGCGTTCATGTGCGTGGCGCCGAACCGGGAGAACGTCGGCCAGCAGGCGGCGGACCTCGCGATGCGGATCCTCGACGGCGGGGAGCTTCCCGGCATCATTCCCCTCGCCGAGCCGTCCGAGGTGCGCGTCGTGCTCAACCGCGGCACGCTGGACACCCTCGGGCTCGACGTCGACATGGCGCTGCTGGACTTCGTCGACGAGATCATCGAAGACCCGCGCGGGCGCTGACGCGCGACGCGGTCAGGAACCCCCGCGGGTCTCCACGCGGGAGAGCCGACCGTCCGCGACGCTGTACACGCCCGGCGCGACCCCCTCCGGGATGCGACCGAGCACGGTGCCGGGCGGCGCGACGAGCGTCACGTCATTGGGTACCGCGCGGCCTTGCGCCACCCACGTTCCGGCGCCGATCCGCACGCGATGCCCGACGGCGCAGCCGAGAAAGGGCGTCCCCGTGTCCGCGAGCCGACCTTCGAACGGCACGCGGATGGTGCCCGACAGGTTCAGGTCGAGCAGGCATGCGAAGCTCGCGACGAAGGAGTCGTCGCCGATCACGGTCGCCTGCGCGCCGATGTGGGAGATCGACGAGCGCGCCCCCAGTACCGACACGTTGAAGAGGCTGTAATTGCCGAGGTGCGCGCCGGGTCCGACCACGGCGCCGCGCGCGCTCACGTGATCCTCCACGCGCGCGCCGTCCCCGAGCACGCACCCGCGCAGGACGCTGTACGCGCCGACCTCGACGTCATCGCCGACGAGGCACATCTCCAACCGCGCCGTGGGGTGGATGCGGCAACGTCGTCCGACGACCGCGAGCCGTCCGCCGCCCGCGCGGAGCGGCGCCCGCGCCCACGTCCACGCGAGCCGCCACGGGGCGCGTAGAAGCTCGTCCGAGAACGCCGCGGGCAACGCCGCGAGGTTCGCGCGCACGACGTGCGACCAATGGCGGATGGTGGTCGCGCTGCGATCGGTCATCCACCAGGCGGCCTCGGTGCGGAACGGGCCGGTCGCCTTGTACGTCCCGCCGAAGCCGCGTGGCGGGACGACCACGTCGCGCTCGGACGGCCCCACGCGCACCCCCACGCGACGCGTGGGCTCCCCGGTGCCCGGCAGGGGCGCGCCGAGCGGTTCCACCTCGAGCTCCCCGACGCGCGCCGGACGCTCCACGACGCACAGGTGGCCCCCGTCGTCGCCCGCGGTCCGCAGGAACGCCCGCAGGGCCCGCGGGGTGACGTCCACGTCGTCGTCCCATCGCAACTCCCCGGGTACCGGCGGGGTGGCCGCCGCCTCCTCGGCGTCGATGTCCGCGTGGAACGAGAGGCCGACCCCCGCGAGCGCGCGCTCCTGACGCGACGCGAGGGGGATGCCGAGGATCCGCGTGGATCCGACGTCATCCCCCCACGGGGCGATCACACCGCCCGTGCGGACGCGAACGACGCGCCGCACGCGGACTCAGCGACCGCGACGGCGACGACGACGACGCGATCCGCCCGCCGCCGCGGCGTTGCCCTGCACCCCCGTCGCAGCGACCGGCGTACCGGCGCGGGGCGCCGCGCCCCCCGCGTCCCCGGGAACGTCCCCGGCGATGTCCTCACCGAAGCGGGCACGCACGAGATGCAGCAAGGCGCGATGGTTCCGACGCTTGAGGCCGCCGTCGGCGCCGAGGATGCGCATGGCCTCCTGCCGCGTCCGCACGAGCAGGTCCCGCTCGGTCACGGGATCCGCCCACGCGAAGTCGGGTGCCTCCGCGGCCCGCTCGCCGAGCACCGCGTCAAGCCCACGGTGGCGGAGGTCGAGCTCCGCGATGCGGAAACCATCCGTCTCCTGCAACAGCAGGTCCAGATGGTGCTGCACCTCCGGCTCCACGACCTCTTCGGCCGTCACCAGGAGACAGCGTCCGCGGCGCCAGCCCCCGGCGACGTGGCCACGCAGGCGGTGGAGGCGCACCAGATCGAAGCGCTCCGCGTACTCCACGATCATGATCGTGGCGTTCGGAACGGCCGGGCCGTGCTCCACGTAGGTCGTCGCGAGGAGGACCTGCGTGCGCTGGTGCTGGAAGTCGTCGTAGGCGCGGTAACGCTCCTCCCGCGACATGCCGCCGCTGAAGATGCCGATGCGCGCGCCGGGGAAGGTCTCCGACGCGAGCACTTCCGCCAGGCGACGCGCCTCGGACGGGCTCAGCAGGTCCTGACCCCGCACGAGCGGGAACGCGAGGATGACCTGCTGCCCAGCCTCGATGGCCTCGCGGGCCGCGGCGTAGGCCTCCTCGCGCCGCGCGGCGTCGAGCGACTGCGTGTCGACCCCGCGGACGGCCGGTCCCGGCATGACGGACAGGGCCAACGCGCCGTAGAGGTTGAGCGCGATCGCGGACGGCACCGGAGTCGGTGTGAACACGAGCACGTCGGGGCGGTGTCCCCCGGCCTCGAGCGCCGTCACGTCGGTGACGCCGTAGGGTCCGTGCTCCTCCACGACGACGAGGCCGAGCTTGCGGAAGGCCGGCGCGTCGCGGAGGATGGCGGGCGTGGCGTACACCACGAGGGCTTCACCCTTTTTGAGCTGTTCCTGCTGTGCCTTGGTCGGCGCGCCGAGGAGCAGCACCGGCTCGATGCCGACGGACCGGAAGAAGCCCTCGGCGAAGAGGAACCGGTGCTCGGCGGTGACGGCGTCCGGCGCCACGAACACGGCCTGGTGCTTCGCCTCGGCGACGAGCAGCATCGCGGCCTGGACGACCGCGTGCTTGCCGACGCCCACGTCCCCCTGGAGCAGCCGCGCCATCGGCTGGCTGCGCCGCAGGTCGCGACGGATGTCGTCGAACGCGGCTTCCTGGGCATCCGTGAACGCGGCGTCCGCCATGCCCTGCGCGCGCGCGAGGAGCGCGTGCGACACGGGGCTCGCCATGCCGCGGTCCCGACGCTCGCGGGCGCGGAGGAGCGCCACCCCGAGCTGCACCTGCAAGAGCTCGTCGAAGCCGAGGCGCGAACGACCCTTGCGTCCTGCGTTCGGCGGGAAGTGCGCATCCCGCAGCGCAGCCGCGAGCGGCAGGAGGCGATGCTTCTCGAGCAGCTCGGGCGGCAGGTGGTCCGCGAGCGCGTCGAGGTGCTGGCGGAACGCGGCGCGAAGCGCGGAGCGCACGCGCGCATCCGGGACCCCGGGGACGTCGTAGCGCGGCAACCAGTCGCCGCCGCGCCCGTCGATGCCGAGCACCTCGGCCTGGAGCAGGATGTGCGCGTCGTCCTGATGCTCGAGCGCGCCCGACAGGCCCACCTCGGCACCCGCCCTGAGCGCCGCGACCTCGGGGGCGACCGTGCCGTACCAGCGGCACGCCACCTCCGCGCCGCGGTCGGTCGCGAGCGTCAGTTCCTCGCGACGCACACCGGGACGCAGGCGCACGCAGCGTCGGCGCACGACTCCGCGCACGACGACGCGGGCGCCGACCGTGCTCGTCGGGGCCCAGCGCTCGCCGGCGCGGTCCACGGCCACGGGCGGTTGCAGCAAGAGATCGGCGATGCTGACGATGCCCGCGGCTGCGAGCGTCTCGCACTCCGCCGCGTCCAGCACGCCGAGCGTCTCCACGGACGCGCCGGTCGCCTCGGGGTGCGCGAGGGGAAAGGTCCGCGGCTCGGGGGGCGGCGGCGGTGCGACAGGGGCCGGTGCGCGCGCAGCGACCTCCTCCTGGGGCGGAGGGGGTTCCCCCCTCCGCAACGCCTCCCCCTCGGCGACGGAAGACTCCTCCCGACGGCCGCGCCCGTCCTCACCACGCTCCCCGCGCCCACCGCGCTCCCGGCGGTCACGACGACGATCCCGACGACCGCCACGCTCCTCGCCGGCGGCGGGGTCGGGTGCGGCGCCGTCCGCCACTACCGCATCGGCGGCACCGACGGCGCGGCCGCGTGGCGTCAGCTCCGGATGCCCCGCGGGCAGAAGGACGGCACGGGGCGTGTCCTCCGACGCGTCCACCGGCAGGTCGGCGTCGTCGACCGACCCGACAAGGCCGTCCAGACGCGCGCGGCGCTCCTCGGGCGTGGCGGCGTCGAATCCGTCGAGCCACGCGAGGGCCGACGGGTCCGTCAGACCCGCGCGGTGCCACCACGGGCCGACCGTCGCCTCGACATACCGCGCGGTCTCGGCGACACCCGGGCGCGCGAGCCACCGGATCATGCGAATCGCGACGGCGCGGGCCTTCGTGGCCTCGTCCACCACCACGGGCGCAGCGTCCACCGGCGTCTCGGACGCCTCCAGTGTCGGCTCCATCTCAGGCGTACCGGATGGCGTTGACCACGAAATTGCGTGCGCCGCTCGGGATCTCGACACGCACCTCGTCCCCGGCGCTGCGACCCATGAGCGCGCGCCCGATCGGGGAATCGTACGAGATCATCCCGGCGCGCGCGTCGATCTCCTCAGCGCCGACCAGGCGGTAGGTCACGACCTTGCCCGTGTCCTCGTCCTCGAGTTCGACGGTCGCGCCGAAGCCCACGACGTTGGGGTCCGCGACCTGGCTGGGATCGATCACCACCGCGGCCGCGAGACGCGTCTCGAGCTCATGGATCCGGGACTCGATCTGTCCCTGGCGGTCCTTGGCCTCCTCGTACTCGGCGTTCTCGCTGAGGTCACCGTGGGAACGGGCCTCCTCGAGATCCAGGACGACCTGGGGGCGGCGGACGGTGCGGTATTCGTGCAGCTCCGCGAGGAGCTTCTGGTGCCCCACGGGGGACATGAGGATGCGCTGGCTCATGCCGCCGACGATAACACGCGCTCAGGGCGCGTCGAACAGGATGGGCGGGTTGAAGCCCGGCTCCACCACGACTTCCCGGGTGGACGCGCGTCCGCTGTCGGGATTCTCCACGCGCACGACATGGCGACCCGGCGCCACGCGCTCTCCCCGGCGCGGCGCGGTCCCGAGCAGCACCCCGTCGAGGTACACCCGGGCGGGTCCTCCCCGGACCGACACGTTGAGCAGCCCGGGGTTCCCACCCGGATCGGGGCGCTCCACGGCCTTCGCGGCCGCCGCGGGCGGGGCTGCGGCCGGAGGCGCGACGACCGGCACCGTCGGGCTCTCGACGGCGGCGGGAACCGGCGCCGAGGCCTCCACCGGGGGGCTCGTCGGCGG
>JACCDP010596443.1_pt1 | contig 16167 bp, 14 predicted proteins | sample 7445841 | NCBI WGS metagenome assembly JACCDP01 (sample SAMN15323441, study PRJNA562643) | freshwater metagenome | isolation source: river surface water | place: USA:Blue River Watershed | collected 2017-08-17 | reverse complement strand
TTAAGTCTCCCAAAGAAACTCCTATCGTCTTGAAATTGTTCTGCCATAATTTATTTTACCATTTTCTACAAGACCAATATCTTGCTTTTGTTCTTGGACCAGGATTATCACAATTATGTCTTGCTCTGAAATTTTTTCTTCTTTCTGGATTAGACTTCTTAATTCTCATATTCGGGTCACCAAAGTTTACCTTAACAACCTTTCCAGTTTTTGGGTTCTTAACATAAACCTTAAATTTTTTAACATCACCTCTCATTGGTTTTCCAAGCTTTACTTCTCTACCTTGATACTCTGCTTCAAAAACACAATTACACCCAGCCTCATCTAAAGATTGTGAGTAAGATTTAAGATATGCTATGAAATCATCCATATCTTCTTGCTCTACATCCAATTCATCATAATCATCAATTGGGTTATCAGCTGGTTGGTCTCCTTTGGAATATGCTTTATCTACATATTCATCTTCTTTTAGGATATTTGATAATCTAATCATTTTGGTCTCCTTTTTCTATTTTGACATATACCATAAATATCACTAATTATCAAAACACCTACATTTTTACAACCATTGAGATAAGTCCTCAATATCATCACCAATTCTCATCTTCCAAGGGTTATCATCTCTATCCGATGGACCATAAACACCACTATATTGTTGGTTTGATGAAATACCACCCAAAGTTCTTTTTGTAAGGTCAATTCCTTCTTGTCTTAAACGAAGTGCTGTATCCCTAACCCATAATCCAATTGAAAATGCCATTGTCAAGTCATCGTTATAACTTTTCATAGCTTCAGCTCTACCATTATTGAATATAAAAGTAAACAATTCATCAATTAAACGGTTTGAACGAATTGTTACTGCTTTTTCTCTAAAATATTCATCTAACTTTGAAATAATAAGTGGACGTGTTTTAGAAGTAGTTGAAAACCCCGCCACCATCTGTCTTTCATCTGTACGATATTTGTTTCTCATTTGGTGTTCAACATCCACATACTTCAAATCTTTACTCATATAGAATAGATTTTTATATTGTCTATCTATACACTGCTGAATACAAGCCCAACCGATGTTTGAGTTTTCTATTACTAATAAAGCATCATTATATTCGGTTGAAAGATTTACTAAGAAATTTCCAAAATCTTTTGTATCAATTTTACCTTTATATTCTGCTACTTGAGTTGCATTGATTATATCCATTACATGACATGCTGAAAAGTCAGAACCATCACCTCTAGCAACGTCCGCTACAACCATATAAGAACCATTTCCAATTGGATATTCCCATCTCCAAAGATTTCCATCAAATCCAGTCTTTTCAATTGGGTCTTGGCAATAACTTTCTTTATAGAACATCAACAATTCAGGATCAATTACTGTATCACCAGAAGATACAAAATCACAATCACACTCTTGTGCTGCTTTCTTTTGTCCTAACAATTTTTCTTGTTCATCTCTCCAAGTTTGGTCTCTTTCAGGATGTACTGTCCAATGTAATTTGATTGTATTAAATGGATTTGTACCATCTTCAGCACCCAACCAAGTTTTATGAAACCAATTACCTACACCATTAGGAGTAGATAATGAAATACAAGCACCACCCGTTGAAAGTGTTGATTGAGCTGCCACCCATATTTCATCAATATCTTCAATAAATGCAGCCTCATCAAATATAAGTAAAGAAAGTGCTTCAGAACGTCCGGCATCCGGAGAAGATGCAATCGCTTTAATTTGAGAACCATTTTGTAAACGAAGGGAAAGTTTGTTATCTTCCAGTGAACCCCCCTTTAACCAACTTGGTAGGAGTTCATGCATTACCCTTACTTTTGTTACTAAGTTCTTTGCTACATCTTGCTTAGTTGCAATAACCAACACATTAAAATCCGAATTGAATATCATTTTCCAAAGTGCAAATCCAGCACACAAAGTTGAAATACCTGTTTGACGTGATTTAAGTACTATATTAAAACGATTGTTCTTAAATTCAGTTAGAGTTTTTTCTTGAAATGGAAAAAGGTGAAAAGGTATCTTACCTCTCACCGGATGCTGAATCATACAATATTTTTTCATAAAGTGTATTGGGTCAGTAGCACACTTTTTGTATTCTTCTGCTATAATTTCTTTAAGACTTTTCTTTTGCGTTATACCTAAATTTTGAGCCATCTTAATCAATTGGTGGTTTTACTAAATCGTAGTTTTTATCTTTAAGTTTATTCCAAGCTTCATTTCTTTTCTGATAAGCTATTTCCAATTCTTCCTCAAAATTCTTAATATCAGCCAAAATTTCTGCTTTCATTTCTTCAGCATCTTTTTCCATTTTCCACTTTTCCAATTTACCATCTTCACCAACTATTTCATATTCTTGCTTTACATCTTTATATGCTTGTTGAAATTGTGCTATAACTTCTTTACCATATGCAATCATATTTTGGAATGACCTATAATCTGTATAAGCTTCCCACAAACCATCTTGTTTAATTTTTAATTCTTTTTTTGCTAAACATTTAGCACAATATCCAGTTTTAGAAATAAGTTTTTTATCTGCTTGACTTACTTTAATTGTATTACAATCTTTAGCAGAACAAGTATTTAATTTGTTAAGATATTCACGAACTTCCGCAAATGTATCCGAATTCTCATTTATTCTTACTCTACCAAATTCTTTTTGTTCCCATTTTTTACCATCTGAATCTGTCCAAACTTCTCCAATTTCTCTTTTACGATTGGATTCGGTTTGCGCAAATGAAACAAAACTTTCTTTTTCATATTCACCCCCAGTTGCAACCATATTTGCTAATTTTCTGCGGGTTGGGTGCATGTATTTTTTTTGGAATTCCTTTGACATATTATTTACGATATTCTTATATATATAAGTATATCAAAATAATAAAAAAGATTACTTTTCGAAGAATATACCTAAAATTTGATTTAGTGGTGCGAATGCGCCTGTAAGTTTATATGTGTTCCCGCCATAAACGAATACAATACCTTCGTTTGGTACTATTTTATCAAATCCACCTAAAGCATTTAATCTTTCTAACTCCAATTTAAGTTTTTGTATTTTCTTTGGGTCACCACTTGCTTTTACTTGAGATATGGTACTTTCTAAACGAGCTACCATTTGTTTTTTAGCACTATCAGGATTTGCTGTAAGTACTGAACTCATAAAGGATAGTACATCGGCACCAACTCCTAAAAATATTTCTTCAAACTTCATTAAGTTTTGTTTAGATATTTTTTGTTGGTCTTGCTTATCGGTTTGCTCAGCCCAAGCTCTTAATTTTGCATTTTGGATTGTATTAATACGGAATGATTTATCACCAAAAGCCCATCTTTTAACCAATCCTATTTTTTCTTGTGTATCTAATTTCTTTGCACCTTTTTCAACAAACTTAGTCCACCAAGCTTGATGATAATCAGCAACTCCATCCGAATCGGATAATCCAAATTCAGATTGTAATTTACCAATCATAGAAATATACTTTCCTTGCAATTTAGAAAGTTTTTCTGATTTTGGAAGTTTTTGCATTGGAGGTCCTTGAATTGTATATTTAGATTGAACGTGTCCATTTACTTGCTTAATCATACCAGCAAGTATTTTTGCAGCCTGTTGGTTTTCTCCAATTACATTACCATCTTTATCATATTCAAAAGTACCATGAAATACTAATAGTGGTTGTCCATAAGGAATTACATTTACAGATGTTGGATATATTACTTCCAAATTCATAAAACAACTACCACCTTTGAATATCATTTTTCTTTGTGGTTCTGATAATGCTCCTATTGCTTTTGAAAGGTCACTCATAGCGAAGTTATAAGCATCGGTCAATCCACCTCTACCAGCAAACTTATTTGCTACTTGTCCTATTGTCATAGCACCAACTCCTTTATCTTTAAGATGAGATTTATTACGAGCTGCAACTAATCTACCATTTACCCAACTAATTGCCAATGCCTGTCCGTCAGTCTTTTCTCTTGCCAATTCTAAATCACCATTAAGTGCTCTTACTACAATTTGTTTAAGGTCACCAAATGTTAAACCCATTTCAATATCAAATGGATGTGCCATATGTCCATATGCACCACCTTCTAATAGTAAACCCTCATTCATTGGTGTTTCAATTTTAGAAAGTTTAGTATAATAATTTGGGTCTTCGTAAAGGTGGTCTAATGCAATTTCTTTTGCTATATTAACATCAGTTGTATGTTCTCTTTCTACTGCATATCCTTTTATGAATTCTGCTTTAAGAGTTTGTGGACTCATTTTATGATGTTTAGCAATATCTTTTAGTGTCATACCTTTTGCTAATCCACCAGGTATTTGGTCTTCTTTTACAGGCTGATATTCTTCACTACCATCTTTATCTAACTTTGATTTTAATTTCTTAACATCCTTTGGATTTGGTGCACCATTAATATATCCACCCGGTAAACTTAACCCAACACCAGCTCCACCTGGCAATCCCATTTCATCAATTATTTCATCAACTATTTTTGTTATATCATCTTCTGAAATCAAACCCTCTTTTACAACTTTAATGTTTTGCTTACCATCCATTTCAGCTTGTTTTCTTTGTTGTTTTTCTTTTGTTGTTAATATTTCTTCCCATCCTATATCTTTTGCAGCCTGTAATGCATCTCCTAACCAATTAGTATATGCTCTTCTTGCACTAAATTTTCCAATAGTATCCGTATTTTTCGGTTCTTGCATTATTGGAAAGTTAGTAATTTGGTTACGTGGGTCTAATTCTTTGTAATTTACTAATTCCTTTTCTTTTTTAATTTCTTCTGGTCTATCTACAACATCGTGTCCAATTTTTTTTGCTCTTATTTTTGATTGATTATGATATTGTTTCCAAGAAGATGCAAAAGGACCCGTACCATCATCACCTTCCATTCTTTCATTTGAACCTATTTGATTTGTAGAACCTTCACTAATTTTATCTTTTTTTGGAATACGAAAAGTTACTGCTTTCTTACCATTAATTGTTGGCATACCCCATTCATCCTTACCAATAGATTTAACAACAACTTTTTTGTTTTTGAATTTACCCATTAAGATTTGGTCACCAACCTTTACATTCAATTTAATTTCTTCATTAATACACTCTTTTAATTTCTTTAATTTAAGAGTAATTAATTTGAATATTTGGTCATCAAATTTTGGATATGCTTTTGTAAAGTTTTTTTTTCTTTCGGCTTCAGAACCACTACTTAACCAATAACGTACATCAGTACCACTTATAGGATTTGGTTGTGCCGGAGCTGCATAAACATACCCTTTATCTAAATATCCTACTTCTAATTTACCTTTATATGGTTTGAAGTATTTACCACTTAGACGAGATGCATCTTTTTCACCAACCACAGTTATAAAACCAGTAGTTTTTGAATCAAATTTATTAAGTATTTCTTCTGGAGCGTATGGGTTTTTGATTTGTACTATCTTATTTGAAGGAATACCAAACATCTTTTGCATGATTGTTTTCTTTTCCTTAAACCCAAATGGAGATTTTTTATTATCGGTTACATCGGAAGTTCCTATATAAACACTATCTTTTCCGAATTTTTTAACCAAATGGTCATACGTTGCGTAGTGACCCTTATGAAAAGGTTGAAAGCGGCCTGAATAGACAACAACTACTTTGTCTATCTTAGCCGCTTCTCCCAATATACTTTCTACTAAAAATTTTGTTAATCCCTTCATATAGTTTATATACTATATAAATATTGGGATTATTGGTTTACAATTTTTGGAGCTTCATCACCAGCAACATTTAGTTGTTGTTCTTGCTGTTGTGATTGCTGTAATTGCTGTTTTCTTGTAGGTGCTCCAGGTTGATACGTTACTGTACCATCTTGGATATTAATTCTTGCTTGTGGATATTTCTCATCAACTTCTTCACCTATTTCATTTAATCTAAGTGTAGTTGATTTGAATTCTTCTTCAGCTAATTTTATTGTATTTTCAATTCTTTCCAACTCATCAATAAGTTCTTTTTTTCTCAAATATAAAGTTCCTACATTCAATACAATATTGCTGCTTTTGTTGTTAAGATTTCTAATACTTTCCAACACACTCTCATCTAACTTTACAGTTTCAACCTGAATTGAGTTTTTTACAGGTACTTTGTCTAATTCTGCCATAAATTTGTTTTTATTTGTTTTGTATATATAAGTATATTATTTTTTATTTTCCAAACACAGAAACCCCTTTTTTCTTTACAACTTCACCTGCACAATAATTAGCCCAATTAATTGATACCCCAATATCCTCAGAATCTAAGTATCTAGCTACAAATCCAGCAACAAAAGTATCCCCTGCTCCACTAACATCCGCATTTTCTACTTTTTCCGTTTTATATATTGTACCTTTATGAGATGCACCATTACCATCTAAAGTTGTAATAACTTTATCCTCTAACCATTTCTTTTCTAAAATTATATCATAATTATTTTGTGCTTCAAATCGGTTAAGTTTAATAAATGTCATATCTTTACACCAATCCCCTAAATGTTTTTTCGTATCTAAAATAACTAATTGGTGAAGTTTAGAAATCTGAGCTATATCATCTTCGGTAAGAAATCCTTTACAATAATCGGATATTACAATAGCATGATACTCAGTAAAATTTGGTAATTGATTTATATCTATTCTGTCTACGAAATCGTTTTCATCTAATCTTAAATACAATTCATTGGTTTCTTCATCTACATAACGGGTTTTTGTTATAGAACCGGTATCGGAATAAATATCAACATCTATACCCATTGCTGATAAATTATTTGCTGTATTTAGTGCCATACCACCATTATAAACTTCCTTAGATGGTATAAAAATCGGTCCCTTACCCTCAGGAGATTTTCTTACCGATTTACCATACACAAATACATCGGTACAACTCTCTCCTATAACCAATACTTTATATTTTTTCATTTTCTAAAATTTTAGTTGTACTAATACCATTAATTTTTTTGAAAAATTCAATTTTAGGAATATACTCTTTTCCAATTATTTGTTCGTATTGGTAATCATCACCAATTATCATTATATCAGGTCTCCACTGCTTTATATGTTCTACAAGAGTTTCATCCGAATCAAATGCAACAACACTATCAACAAATCTAATACTACGCATAAACCCCATACGGTCTTCTAAAGAATTATATGGTCTTAATTCTCCTTTTTTTTCTTTAACTCGTTCATCGGTATCAATACCAACTCTTAAAGTTCCAAAAGAAGAAGCATATTCTAAAAGTTTTATATGCCCAATATGTAATACATCAAATGCTCCGTTTACCCAAACACGTTTCATTATAAAAACTTTTTAAGTTCATCAATAACCATTTGACCGGTAATTAATTTTGTACATTCAAATTGTCTATCTGTTCCTTTGTGGTCTGGACACCAATTCCAATCACCAGCATCTAATCGTAATCTATTGAAGCACCCTTCGCATTTTCCTTCCGGTGCCCCTATCCTTACACAATCTTCCATCTCTGCCCATTTGTAAGAAAATCCACTTATTAAGACAGTAGGAACATTCAATGCCCAACTTAACCAACTCAATCCACTTCCAATACCAATAAATGCTTTGGATTTTTTCATTTCATCCATAACTAATTCAATAGGTCCATTTGGATGCTTAACTATACCAGAAGGTAATTGGTTACCCATATAGTTATCACCCTCTTTTGAAAGTAATTTAACTGTATATCCTCTGCCATTTAACCAATCAATAACTTCTTGCCAACCAGTTGGGTTATTCCAAAACTTAGATTGTGCAGTTCCATGAATACCTATACAAACTTGCTTTAGGTCATGGTCTTCAACAACAGGTCTATTTTTTAATTTTGGTTTTACTTCTTTATATTCTAATCCCAATATATCAGAACACATTTTTTGCATAGTTTGTTCTCTGAAATTATTTGGATTTTTTACTACATTGATTGAGCTATCCTCATTATAGAATAATCCAACAGAGAACATAGCATATAAATTATTTACATTTGTACCAGGAACAACAAATTCTATTTCAGGATAATTTTCAGCAAACATATCATTCATAAATGTTGATGCAACGATTTTACATTTGTGTTTTTTTCTAAATTCATCCACATATGGAAACCATGCTAAAGAATCTCCCAATGCTTTTGAATCTAAAGCAATATAAACTCTTTTATCAGTAGCATCAAATATATGAGTATGCCATAAATTATTATTTTCATAAATTACAATTTTCCACTCAATATAAAATTCAATACTACATCTTGCCCAACAATTATTTTTCATTTCAGCATAATAGTACATTTTTCCTGTTCTATTATCATAAAATTCAACTTTATAATTTGCTTCCTTTGGTCCTTTAATTTCAACAAAAGGTCCTTTTACAAAATGTATATTAGGTTTATTTTGTACTTCAACTTTTGAATTAGTATTTCTTTTTAAGTTATTGTAAATCATTAACTCCAAGTTTTAATTGTTTCATCTAATAAAGAATATCCTTCTGCTTGCTTTGAATATACTTTGTTTGTAGTATATCTTGGTTTTGGGTGGTGATAAAAAACGTGATTATACCAAAGGTCACCAACATCCCATGTACAATCTTCTATTCTATCCAACCACCATTGTTTAGTTCTATTTGGTATTAAATAACAATGTGCTAAATCCTGATTTGAACCGGTTCTGCTAAACAAATTATCAATACCATGTCTTTCTCTTGATGGATTATTCGCAAAAGATATAAAATAAACATCATCTCTTTCTGATAAGAAACATGCTCTATTTACAATTTCAACAAATTCTTCTAATCCAGTATAAATGAAAGCATCTGCTTCAAACACCAAAGTATAATCATATTCATCGTTCATTGTTTCTAAAGCTGCTCTATGTGCTAAATAACATCCATAATGTCTACCAGTTATCCATCCTAACCCAGCACCAGGATACAATTCACCTGGCTTATTATCTTTACTAATGTGTTCTGGCCTACGGCAATGTTCAGCTGGTGGTATTCCTTCATAAACTTTATTTATGATTGGTTGGTAGTTCATCCCATACCTTTGTAATTGCCTAATTGATTGAATAGAAACTCGTTCTCTCATATCATCAGGCCTAGTTAATAAATGTTTTACTTGTATTTTTGGTTTTTTACGAATGAATGAACGAAATCCTTTTTGAAACTGTCCATAAAAATACTCATCAGCTGCTTGTGTAACACCATGAAATACTCCATAGTCATCTCCGCTAATATATCCGCCAGGTTTTACTTTATTATACCAAACTTTAATATCATCCATTAATGCTTCATATGAATGACCCGCATCTATCATTATAAAATCAATACTTTCATTTGTAAATTGATTGGATGCATTTTTAGATGTATCTTTAATCATTTCAAATGTTCCATAATTATTTGAATGTACAGTGTTATCTATAAATTCATAAAAAATATCACCATTAAAAGTGTTTACTATATTTTGATGCAATTCTTCATCATCAGTTCCTTTCCACGTATCAATTGTTGTAAAGTTAATGTTCTTTTTAGATTCTCTGATTTTAGTTGCTAAATGATTTGTTGATTTACCAAACCAAGCACCAACCTCAACAAATGTAGCATCATATGGAGCGGATTCTACAATTTCATTGTATAATTCTTCATAAGCAAACCAACCAGGTATTTCATTGAATTCAGGTTTTAATTTTTCTAAAATATATCTTTTAGTTAATTTCAAATCATCATCAATATATGTTACCAATGGATTATTATCATATGTATCCAAATAAGTATGTAACCTTCGGAACATACAAGGTAGTTTATAAGATAAAGCTTCTTTGATTGATAATGGATTTAGTTCTAATTTAGAGCTAAAATAAAACATATCACATGCTGCATAAAATTTATCAACATCATTTCGTTCTCCCCATACAATACAATTCTCAGGTTTATGTTTCATTAAAGGAAGCCAATAGTGTTCAAAATTTCCTGCCTGATTTCCTACAAAATGAAATTTAATTTTGTATTTTTCTAATTGCCTTGCTATTGCAAATATTTCAGCTTGGTTTTTTCCAGGTGCAAATAATCCAACCATAAGTACATGCTTATAGTTTGAGTCTAATCCAAGTTCTTTTTTTGCTTCGTCTTTACTAAATTTATATTCTTCTATTGGATATTCCCATAACATTGTTTCTACTCCCAACTCTGCTTCATCAAATTTTTGTTTACTCCATTTTGAAACTAAAACATATCTATCGGGATGATAAATAATATCGGCTGGGTTTGTGAATGAACCATGTGTAGTTGCTACTATAAAATACTTTCTATTTTCAGAAAATATTTCTTCCAATATCGGAGTTGCTAAATCATATTGCGGAATCTCTTGAAAATGAATAATATCCGGTTGAAAATTTTTTATGATTTTCAAAATATGGGATTTATTTTCACCAAGAGTATGAACTACGGCTAATTCTTTAATCCTATTTTTTTGAACAACAAAAGCATCACCACCACTATTGTTAATTTCAACAACTTCAATATCAAAATCATCAATAAAGTGCTTTACCTGCTTATAAGTGTATTGTGGTTGTCCACCAGTTGATAAATGTGGACATATGTAGAGTAACTTTTTTCTTTCCATAAAATAGATACAAATATACTAATTTTTTTTGAAATTACCAAATTTATTCTGGTGATTCAAAATACACAGCTCCCTCTACTAAATCAATTTCTCCGTTTGGATATGTTTTTTCCAATTCTGCTAATATTGAATTTAGTTCTTTATTTTTATCATCAAACGTAGTTTGTACTGATTTTTCAACAATATCTACGTTTTCTAACTCTGATTTTAAGTCTCTTTTTCTAAGAGATAATTGACCCAATTCCATAACAATTTTTGTTAAATCGTTTTGAATTGTACTTAATTTTTCAATTATTTCGGTTGATAATGATTCTTTCTTTTGCATAAAACTTTTTGTATATAAATATATATATTTTAATTTATTCAAAAAGCGCAGAAGCACACCCTCTACAAATGGTCTCATATGATTTTTCAACCATTTTTATGTGTTCTTCATTACCCCAAAAATCTTTTAATTGTTGTGTTTTGAAATCACCAAATTGTACTTCCATATCATAATCATTACAACAAAGGAATACTTTACCAGCAGCATTTACATGTATCCAACCTACCGGTCTACCACCAACTTCTCTACCATTTCCACATCCTATTACTTTTTTTGTTTCATCACCTTTTTGTAAATTTCTTTTTATAGCTTCTTTATTTGTCATAATGTGGTCTAATAAACCAGCTCTATCTATTAATGATGGAACTGAGAATACTTGCAATCCTTCAAATAATTCTCTAGCCTTATTAACTTGCTGTGCCAACTCACCAGTAATTGGGTCTAAATCCATATCAATTGGAAATTCAGGACCTTTATCTAACCAACCACCCCTATCACTAAATGAATTATGGTTAGAACCATTTACTTGGATAGAAAATGATTTTCGTTGAACCATATCTGGTAATTTTTCCATAGCATATTTTACATTTGATATTAATTTATTAAATTGCTTTATGTTTATCCCACTTCGTAAACTCCAAACTTCTGGTTCAAATGCCGGTATGTTTAGACATATTCCATTTACAACTCCTTTATACTTTACAATCAGGTCCACTTTTTCAGGCGTTAATGGAATACCATTTGAAAGAACCATAAAACATAATCTATACTCTTGACATATTTTTAATAATTCTTCAAAATGTGGATACAAAAGTATTTCATTATAATGAGCTGTATAAAATCCTCCAAAATTTTTATGAACCAATCCATTTTCTTTTTCTCTTTCTTCAATTAAATTTTCAATAATTTTACGAAGAAGTTCTGGACTCATAATTTCTTTTCCATGTGTAGGGTTTCCTTTATATTTTACAGGACAAAACCAACATCTTGCATTACATACTCCATATGGGTCTAATTGCATTTGATGAATTTTGTAAGTTTCAAATTGTTCTTTTACTGTCATATTAAAACTGATTTTTTTGCTGTTTTTTGTATTAGTTTCCAATATTCATACGATGTTGTACCCTCTTTTATATTAAGTTCAATATTATAAGGAAGTTTATTTATAAATTCTGATTTATAAAATAATCCTGAATTTGAATTTGTAACTCCAGCATTATGAAATATATTACAATCTTGCCACAATTTATCCGATGATGTTCCCCAACTAAATTCTAAATTAGAATGGCATATTGTTTGATATCCCATTTTCCAAGCGTTCCACAATACAGCCCACATATCAGCACACCATATTTGTAGTTCGTGATAAGTTGGGTCTTTTTCTTTTTTTATTTTATTTAATTCGGTAATATTAACAAATAATTTTTCACAATCATTTTCTATAATTTTCCAAAAGTTTTCTGATATTCCTTTCATTATGTATTGTGCTCCAATTCCATTCAATTCATTTTTTTCAACAACACTTTCATCAATTTCCATAATACTACACATAGCTTTTAAGATATCATCACCTTTTGATTTTATATAAGAATGAGATATATACCATCTACAATCAGAACCATACCAATTATCATCATTAATCATTTCATCTGTTATCCATTCTCTAATTGGTTTTGTGAAAGCAATATCACAATCGTGATAAAAAATCACATCGTCATGTATTTCAGGTCTAGCTTTCCAATGCTGTTTTAATATATTTGGTCTTATTGATGATGTATATCCTTTATTTCTTCTTGTATCAGTATAAAAGAAAAATCTAACATAATTGTATTTCTCTGCTAATTTAGTCCATTGTTGGGGAATAACACCATTTTCCGCATAGCAAACCACATCCATATTGTTTGGATTAACACCCATTTCAATAAAGTTGTGTATCATTACTTCAACCTGCCAAGTGTAATATGGAATTGCGGGTTGGGCACAAACAAAACGTAAATTTTTCATAACCTTTGAATATAATTATTATACTTAAATTATTTTACAAACAAAAACAATCAGGTGTAGGTACATTATATACAGGTGTAGAATATCCTGGAAATGATGATGGTGTAAAACTAACTATACTATGACAATCTCCACCTACTTCAATAGTTGATGGTGGGGTTTCCCCTTCTAAAACTCCAATACTATAAATTGGCCCTTGATATGCATTCGGATTAACACATCTTTCATAATCATAATAATCATAAACCGGTGCAGCAGTTGTAGTTGTAGTAGTGGTTGTAGTTGTAGTAGTTGTTCCACTATAACATACTGTTTCACTACCTAATACACCAGAAGTTGAATACCAATAATTTCCACCTCTAGCATAATACCCATCAGCCGGTTGACCTGTACCATTGGAGTTATTATATATTATCACACCATTTGCAGATGCTGCGTTTCCGTCATTATATTTTGTTACAACTACGTTTGTATCATAATTTGTACAAGCCTGGTCTCCATCTGAAGCATCATATCCATAAGTTATAGCATTAAGTGGGGCTGCGGTGGTTGTAGTTGTGGTTGTAGTTGTTGTGGTTGTAGGTGGTTCAGTTGTAGTTGTTGTGGTTGTAGGTGCTTCAGTTGTAGTTGTTGTAGTTGTTGGTGCTTCAGTTGTTGTAGTTGTAGTTGTAGTTGGTGCTTCAGTTGTTGTAGTTGTAGTTGTTGGTGCTTCAGTTGTAGTTGTTGTGGTAGGAGCAGCCGTAGTTGTTGTAGTTGTAGTTGGTGCTTCAGTTGTTGTAGTTGTAGTTGTTGGTGCTTCAGTTGTAGTTGTTGTAGTTGTTGGTGCTTCAGTTGTAGTTGTTGTGGTAGGAGCAGCCGTAGTTGTTGTAGTTGTTGTAGTTGTTGTAGTTGTTGTAGTTGTTGTTGTAGTAGTTGTAACTGATAAGCATATTCCTTTATCATCCAAAGTACCATTATCAGTTATTATAAAATAGTTTGTCCCATCCGAATAGTATCCATTAGGGGCTGGTGTTGTTAATCCACTATTTGTAAATAACTGCAAACTATTTTGTAAAGTACTTCCACCAAAAGAATAATAAGTTGTAGGTGAGGATGAAAAATCACCACATGCATTGTTAGCAGAAGAAACATCATATCCCAAACTAAAAGATGATGGTGCTAAAGTTGTTGTAGTTGTTGTAGTAGTTGGTGCCGCAGTTGTAGTTGTTGTAGTTGCGAAAGTAATAGTTGAAGATAAACAATCACTTGTAGAAGTACCAAATGTTTCTACAACAGATCCTGGCGGAACGGTATATAATCCATTTTGTGCAGAAAATATTATTGAACCCATCTTTTCACTTACAAAAATAGTTACTACATTTCCTTCACATTCTGTCCAAGTTACATTTCCGGATGTTCCATTTGGTAAGGTTGCTCTATATAGTGTTGATGCTGGCATTTATTATTAAATAGTTTGGTATGGTGAATTTCCTAAAAGTTCTGTAGGCCATTTGTTTTTCAAATCATTTGGCGTTGTAACATTTGAAAAATCAATATCAGTTGCATCTCTTAACGCTTGTTTTTTTTCTACTACTTCTTGAATAGTTGTTTGGTTTCCACTCTCCAATGCTCTCATATACTCAATATCTAAATCAGAAAACATTTTGTTTCTTTTTCTTCGTATCAAACCTAACAAAATATCTTTTCCTTTTTCCATATCAAATGTAGGAATTGCGGTTGTACCATTGCCATCTTCAAAATTAAAATCATAACAAAAAGTAAATGAATGGTCAATATCACTATCATCGTACATATAAACATATTTTGAACCGGATGGTATTACTTTGTTTACAACAAATTCAATTGTTTCTTCATTTATTGCTGTCCATCTAATTTCATCGTTTAATTTACTTATTATAAATTTTGGTTTCATAAAAAAAATAATTTATCTTCCTATAACTACTACATCCATAAATTCACCTGTTCTAGATGTAGTGCCGCTATCAGCTCCAATATATACAGTTTGCATTCCAGGGTTTGCTTCATCCGGCTTTTCCACTCTAAACGAAAATCCAGTTGAACTATTGTCTGTTATCATAGGCATAAGAGCACTTTCAAAAGATGCATAATTTATGCTAGATGGTGTTAAAAATATTGAATATTCGTTTGCATCAAAAGCGTTTTCAAATGTTAAAGAATAACGATTAAAAGAACTCATTGTAAGTGTTGAAGAAATATTAAATCTTCTTGAAATCGTATAGTTAGCTGCACTTGAAGGAGATGTACCATTATAAGTTATTCTACAAAATGCTTTTACTGCTGCTGGATATCCATATGCTTGACTGAACTTAGAAATTGCTCTATCCACCATCAAACTTCCTGTAATTTCTGTTGAGAAATTGTATGAACCACTTATACCATCTCTTACTCTCAGATATTTATCATCTGCTAAAACGGATTGGAATCCACCACCATTTACAACAGTACCAGCGGATATTGTTTTTATTGTTATAGTTGCTGCAGAATCTAAACTAAAAGTAGAGTTTACTTCCGAATCAAATCCATAAGGTGGATATTCCAATGGGTCTGATGTATCTCTACTATGAGCATATACATAGCCAACTAAAGTTAAATAATACGTTACACCTTGTTGTAAATCCGCAAGTAAAGTTAATTTAGTATTTTCTAAATAATCAGTTTGTGATGATGGATAATATGATGTAACATATTGAAACCCATTCCATTCAGTATAAGCCTGTACACTTCCTTGTGCATATGCTTGCGCATAGTTAGAATTTCCAATATAATTTGTATAGTTTTGAGGAGCATGTCCACCTTTTGTCAAAACTAAAGTTGTATTTAGATAACCATCTGCATCACCAGTAGCTTGTATATAATTACTAAAACCACCAGGAAATGTCATTGTTATAATATGTTGTCCAGATGCATCCGCTGTAAATGAACCATTTGATGATGGAATTTTATAATAATCATAAGCAATTGTTCCACCATAATATTGGTCATAAGTTCCATCATTTGGTACACCATTTGTTTGTGTAGAAGATGTAGTAAATGATGAAAGTGTTGCATTTGAGTATGATACACCCGTTGGTGATGGTAAGTTTAATTGTGTATTTGCAAAAAATCTTAAACTTCCAGAATCATCAAATACTGCAATTGATTCCGATGGTTCTGATATTAATTGTATATTTTGGTTAGC
>JACCDP010878249.1_pt1 | contig 16171 bp, 13 predicted proteins | sample 7445841 | NCBI WGS metagenome assembly JACCDP01 (sample SAMN15323441, study PRJNA562643) | freshwater metagenome | isolation source: river surface water | place: USA:Blue River Watershed | collected 2017-08-17 | reverse complement strand
TCGTGCCTTTGCTTTTTGCAATTATTCCGATATTAATTTATTTGAAATCATAGGAAATTAAATAATATGTCAAAATTAAATTCCAGAATTCCAGAAGGTCCAATTGCTGATAAATGGACTAACCATAAAAACAGCATGAAGTTGGTTGCGCCTAACAATCGTCCTAAAATCGATGTTATTGTCGTAGGAACCGGTCTTGCAGGTGGTGCTGCAGCGGCTTCGTTGGGTGAAATGGGTTACAACGTAAAAGCATTTTGTTTTCAGGATTCACCAAGACGTGCGCATTCCATTGCCGCACAAGGTGGAATTAACGCAGCAAAGAATTATCAGAATGACGGTGACTCGGTTTATCGTTTGTTTTACGACACCATTAAAGGAGGTGATTACCGTGCTCGTGAGGCAAATGTTCATCGTTTAGCTGAAGTGTCTGGAAACATAATTGATCAGTGTGTTGCACAAGGAGTTCCTTTCGCTCGTGAATATGGAGGGCTATTGGATAACAGATCTTTTGGTGGAACTCAGGTTCAAAGAACATTTTACGCAGCGGGACAAACTGGACAACAATTACTATTAGGAGCTTATTCTGCTTTATCGCGTCAAGTTGGTTTAGGTCGTGTAAAAATGTACCACAGACACGAAATGATGGATTTGGTTGTTGTTGATGGAAAAGCGAGAGGAATTATTGCAAGAAACCTCGTAACGGGGGAATTAGAAAGACATTCTGCTCACGCTGTTATTATTGCTTCTGGAGGTTATGGAAATGTTTATTTCTTGTCAACTAACGCGATGGGAAGTAATGTTTCCGCAGCCTGGAAAGTGCATAAACGTGGCGCTTTATTTGCAAACCCATGTTTTGTTCAAATTCACCCTACATGTATTCCTGTTCATGGAACGAATCAGTCAAAATTGACATTGATGTCTGAGTCATTGAGAAACTCGGGAAGAATTTGGGTTCCAAAAAAGAAAGAGGATGCTGAAGCAATTCGAGCGGGGAATTTGAAACCAACACAAATTTCTGAAGAAGATAGAGATTATTTCCTTGAAAGAAGATACCCCGCATTTGGAAACTTGGTTCCTCGAGATGTTGCGTCTCGTGCAGCGAAAGAAAGATGTGACGCCGGTTTCGGTATAGAAGCAAACGATACAAATGAAGGAGTTTATTTAGATTTTGCCTCTGAAATTAAAAGCAAAGGTCGTCAAGCCGCATTTGCGAAAGGAGAGCACAGCCCATCAGAAGAGCGTATCTTAGAACTTGGTAAAAAATGGATTGAAGAGAAATATGGTAACCTCTTCCAGATGTATCAAAAAATCACGGATGAAAATCCATACGAAACACCTATGAAAATTTATCCAGCAGTTCATTATACGATGGGTGGAGTTTGGGTTGATTATAATCTTCAAAGTACAATAGAAGGTTGTTTTGTTGCAGGAGAAGCTAACTTCTCTGATCACGGCGCGAATCGTCTTGGAGCTTCTGCGCTAATGCAAGGTTTGGCTGATGGTTATTTCGTTCTTCCTTACACTGTTTCAGATTATTTAGCGAATGAAATTCGAACAGGCAAAATTTCAACGGAGTCACCTGAATTTGATGCAGCAGAAAATGATGTAAAAGACTCAATTAATCGTTTCTTGAATAACAAAGGAACCAAATCAGTTGATTATTTCCACAAGCGACTAGGATTAATTATGTGGAATAAGGTTGGAATGGGACGAAATGAAAAAGGTTTAAATGAAGCGATTGAAGAAATACGCATTTTAAAAGACGAATTTTACAAAGATGTATTTGTACCTGGATCAGCCGATGAATTGAATCCAGAATTGGAAAAAGCTATGCGTGTTGCTGATTTCATAGAGCTAGGACAATTGATGGCTGTGGATGCACTTCAACGAAATGAATCCTGTGGTGGTCACTTCAGGGATGAGTATCAAGATGCAGAAGGTGAAACACTTCGAGATGACGAGAACTTTAAATATGCAGCTGCCTGGGAATACGCGGGTGGAGATGCAACTAAAGCAACTTTACACAAAGAAGAGTTGAAATACGAGTTTATCAAGATTGCTGCAAGAAATTATAAATAATTTAAGAAAAAAGTTATGGCATCAAAGTTCATCAACATAACATTAAAAATCTGGAGACAGAAAAATAACAAAACCAAGGGATCCTTGGAAACCTACAAATTGAATAATGTTTCAACAGATAGTTCATTTCTAGAAATGTTAGATCAATTGAACGAACAGTTGATTAACGAACAGAACGAACCCGTAGCATTCGATCACGATTGTAGAGAAGGTATATGCGGAATGTGTTCGTTATATATTAATGGTCGTGCACATGGACCTGATACAGGTACAACAACATGTCAATTGCACATGAGAATGTTCAATGATGGTGACACTATTTATGTTGAACCATGGAGATCGGTTGCGTTTCCAATTGTAAAGGATTTAGTTGTTGACAGAAGTTCATTTGATCGGATCCAACAGGCTGGTGGTTTTGTTTCAGTAAATACTTCAGGAAGAACAATGGATGCGAATGCAATTCCAGTTCCTAAGGCCGATGCGGATAAAGCGTTTGAAGCCGCTGCTTGTATAGGATGTGGAGCTTGTGTTGCAACTTGTAAAAATGGATCTGCAATGTTATTTGTTGGAGCAAAAGTGTCTCAATATGCACTACTTCCTCAAGGGAAAGTAGAAGCGAAAGATCGAGTTTTAAATATGGTGAGACAAATGGACGAAGAAGGTTTCGGAAACTGCACAAACACTGGCGCTTGCGAGGTTGAATGTCCTAAAGGTATTTCCATCGAAAACATTGCAAGAATGAATCGAGAATTTTTGAAAGCGAGTTTAACCTCAGAAAAATAATTAACCTATTCTTTTTAACTAAAAAAGCTGCCGTATGGCAGCTTTTTTAGTTTATTTTAATATTCAGTTTTACCTCAAAACATTTACAAAACCGTTTACAACGAGTTTTTCATCCGTATTCTTCGGCTTGTAACGAATAATCCACGTATATAATCCGGATTGCACTACTCCCCCTTTAATACCAAAAGAACCATCCCATCCCTTTGCATGGTCGCGTGATTCAAAAACAACTTCTCCCCAACGGTTATAAATAGTCATTTCAAAATTATCCGGTGCAAAACCAGATGTGAATACAGGGGTAAAAAGTTGATTATGTTCATCTGCATCGGGAGTGAACGAATTAGGAACGTAAAAGATCAACTGCTCCTCGTAAGCGATTGGCATAGTTGTGCTATCTATACAACCAGCTTGCGAAGTAGCAACCAATGTCGCCGTATAGCCAGTTTGTAAACTTGTAGAGTAGGTATGAGATGGTTCAAAGGCCGTTGATAATTCACCATCTCCAAAATCCCATAAATAATCTTGCGCGCCGATTGAGACATTGTAAAATGTAACAGTTGAATTACCGGGACCAATCGTACCTGGATTTACATAAAATTCAGCCTTAACATCCTCAATACAAACGATATCATTAAACGTAACTGTAGTATCACAACCCTGACTGTCAGTTTGGGTTAATGTTACATCATAACATCCAACTTGACCAAATGTAGCAGATTGATCTCCACATCCAACACCTGTTGTTCCATTTCCTAAATTCCACTGACAATTTTGAGCGGTCGGGTTATTGTTTGTAAACACAACGGTCGAAGGAACGCACCCTAAAGTTATACTTGGACTAATTGATGGTGTTTGAGCGTATAGAATTATTACGTCAACATCATCCGTATTTTCACATCCATTTAAATCAGTTCCTGTAACAGTGAAGGTCGAGTTTGAATTTGGCGTAAAAGCAACTCCATTTTGTACACCACTGCTCCATTGATAGGTTGTTGCCCCAGAACCGGAAAGTGTTACTTGGCTGCCAAGACAAACGCTAACGTCATTTCCAGCATTTACAATCGGTAATGGATGTACAACAACCGCTGTAGAAGAAGTACATGAATTCCCATTTCCATCCGTAGCAGTTACATTAAATGTATAAGAACCCGGAGCCGCTGTTGGCAAAGCACTAATTGTTTGTGTATTCCCAATTGGATTTCCATTTAAAGTCCAAGTATAAGTTCCCACGGGAACTGCTGTGGTGGTAACATTAAATGTTTCACCAACACATACTGGTCCGGTATTTGAAGCATTTGTTGTACAACCACATTGAGCATTTGTAGCCGACAAAACAGTTACTGTTCCAGTTGCAACCCCAGTCGACGTCCCCCCATTTGCAGCAGGTGCTGTAACAGTACATGTGTAAGTGGTAGTGGTGGTTGGAGTTACCGTAATGGATGCGGTTGTTTGACCACCGGGTGACCATAAATATGAATTGGCTCCTGTGGCTGTTGCAGTTAACGTAGCCGTTTGACCAGGACAAATAGTAGTGCTATTTACCGTGACAGGTAAAACGGAATTACAACTGACATTAGCAGAGCCAAAAAAGTTCAAAGGTACATTCGTAGTTTGGCTGCTAAAATTTGACATACATAATAAATATTGCTGACCCGCAGTTACCGTCAAAGGTGGCTCAAAATTTGAAGGATCACCACCAATAGGAAGAGGACTTGCTATACCTGTGAAACCCTCGCACATTCCATTCCAATTGCATCGAACGGGTGCAAGTTGATTATTGAATATCTGAGAGCAAGTACTTGCCGTATACGGCCACATGATCCAATCAAAACAACCCATTCCACCGTCTTGGCCAAGTGAAAATTGTAATGTTCCTGAACCGGCAATATTGATTATCATCCATGTTGGATTTAATTCGCCCGAAAGAAGACAACCTGAATTTGACGAAGCGGGATTCGATGAAGGATTGGAAACTGTACCTGATTGAAAATCAGCTACTGAGCCTGGTCCGTTTGGATCAATCGAGAATGAAGCATTTTGACAAATGTTCACAGCATTAATGCAATCTGCAGCGGTTACCTGAGAATAAATTGAAGATTCAAAGACGAATACAGCTATAAAAAGAGTAAAAAATGCTGATTTCAACGCAAAATATTTTTTCTAAATTAACGATAAAAAACCGGTTAGGTTGCTTGTTCTAACAAGCTTTTTACTCCACCGTAACTGATTTGGCCAAATTTCTTGGTTGATCAACATTACATCCTCGCATAACTGCGATATGATAAGAAAGCAGTTGTAACGGAATAGTAGCTAACAAAGGAACCAAAAATTCATCTGTTTCAGGAATTTCAATTATATGATCAGCTAATTCTTTAACATGTTGATCTCCTTGCGTGACAATCGCAACAATTTTTCCTTTACGTGCTTTAACCTCTTGTATATTGGAAACGACTTTTTCATACGAATTCCCCTGCGTAGCAATTACAAATACAGGCATATTTTCATCGATTAGAGCGATTGGACCATGCTTCATTTCAGCTGCTGGATAACCTTCTGCGTGTATGTAGGATATTTCTTTCAACTTTAGAGCTCCTTCCAAGGCTACAGGAAATGAACTCCCCCTTCCTAAATAGAGCGCGTTCGATGCGTTTTTATATTCTTCCGCAATTTTTTCAATCGCTTGATTCGATTCTAAAACATGCTTGACTTTCTCTGGTATTGCTTCTAATTCAGCTAGTAATGTATGAAACTTGGAATCACTTATCGTTCCTTTTTTATGTCCAAGAGACAATGCCATGAGCGTCAAAATCGTTACTTGTGCTGTAAATGCCTTTGTTGAAGCAACACCTATTTCTGGACCTGCATGTGTATAAGAACCGGCATCTGTAATGCGGGAAATAGATGAACCAACTACATTGCAAATACCCAAAATAGTTGCTCCTTTTGACTTCGCCAATTCAAGCGCTGCCAACGTATCTGCAGTTTCCCCAGATTGGGAAATAGCGATGACGATGTCATTTTCAGTAATAATTGGATTTCGATAGCGGAATTCACTCGCGTATTCAACCTCAACATTAATTCTTGCAAGGTCTTCTATTAAGTATTCTCCGACTAATCCTGCGTGCCAAGAAGTTCCGCAGGCCACAATTATTAGGCGATTAGCATTGATCATTTTTTGTTCATAATCGCGAATTCCACCCAAGGAGACCCAGCCTTCAGTGGCATTTAGTCGACCTCTAAAACAATCCTGAATAGATCTCGGCTGTTCATTAATTTCTTTGATCATGAAATGCTCATATCCACCTTTTTCGAGTGCTTCCAACTCTAACTCTAGCTGTTGCACATAAGGCGTTTTTTCTTGGTCTCCAATATTATAAATTCGAAGTCCCTCAACTAAATCTACAATAGCAATCTCTTCATCTTCGAGATAAACAACATTTTTCGTGTATTCAACGATTGGAGTGGCATCCGAGGCTAAATAGAAATCGCCTTCACTACCTATTCCAACTACAAGCGGACTACTTTTGCGAGCTGCAACAAGCTTTTTTGGCTCATCTTTGGAAATTACTATGATTGCATATGCACCGACCACGTGATGCAAAGCTCTTCTCAAGGCTTCTCCAAACCAAACATTTTCATTTTTACGAATATCATCAATTAAATGAACCAATACTTCAGTATCCGTTTCGCTATTAAATGAATAACCTTTGGCTGTTAGGTCCTTTTTGAGTACATCATAATTCTCAATAATTCCGTTGTGGATAATTGCTAAGGAGCCATCATTCGAAAAATGAGGATGAGCATTGACATCATTTGGTGCGCCGTGTGTAGCCCAACGTGTATGCCCAATTCCGGCATGCCCTTCCGTATTATTTTGAAGTGCGAACTCTTCTAAATTGGAAACTTTTCCAGAACGTTTGTAAATGTTCAGGTTTCCATCATTCAAAAGGGCAACTCCAGCACTGTCATATCCACGGTACTCTAATCTTTTTAAACCCTTAAGGACAATTGGGAAAGCCTGTTTTTTCCCAATATAGGCGACAATTCCACACATAAGCTAGTATGTTGTATAGGTTAGAATTAATTTTGGTCGATTTTTATTTGTAGTATTTTTTCCATTGAAGACAATTCGTTCAGCGGTATTTATAAAAAATCTCGGAGAAACAACAACTCCATTATTTTCTATGTTTTTGTTCACTACAGCTTGAACATAATTTTTCAAGTTTAATTTAAAATGCTTTTTAGCGTCATTCAATTCTCCAAGGATTCCCAAATTGGTATAGCTTTGATCCGTGCTTTTCAATTTAGTAGCCGCTGAAACGCTGAAACCAGGTCGGTATCTATATCCTGATTGGTATTGAATAGGAAGTGTTAAGTCGGCACGATGAATAACTGCTTTCTCAGATAGATCTTTCAAACCAGGGATTTTAACGACTGCGCGATGCTTGAATGCTTGAGCATAAAACTCAGTCAAACCAATTGTTGAATCAGCTAATACATTTTGAATTGGATAACCCACATTTTCAATTTCTACATGATTAAAATCAGCACAACTTGTATTAATCAACAAATCAAAAGACTTACTCACCGTATCCTGAGTGAAATAAATAGTTGCCTTGGAAGCTGGGTCATTGAGGTTAAAGTAAAATATCCCCCCCTCTCCTTTCGATTGATTCGAATTGCTAGTCTTTACTTTTATTCCTTTGAAAAAATTTAAGAAATTTTCATTGCTAGTGAAACCTATTCCGAATTTTGCCTCGTTTATCAAATACTTAGCAAAATTCGTATCGAGTTGAATTCGCATTTGAGCGTCAACCGTATCCTCTCCCACAACTGTTTTTTCATTTGGATTAGGAACAATATATCTTTTTCCAACTGGAATTAAATTTGTGTTTTTAGTTGCTTTATCAGAAAATGCGTAATAATTGGAATCAAGGTATATCGATTCATCCATTTCAAAAACTTCAAAAGACTGTGCACTTAAATCTCCATAATAACCAACATATTTCAAGGCTAAAACAAATGAATCAATTTTAATTGAATTTACATCTCCGAAATCCGGATTTACTGTACCCAATCTAAATTGTGTGTAAAAAGAAGCTTGCATTTTGCCAAACTTCGGATCATTATAGCTCCCTAAAACTGAATTAGCGGGATTACTTGTAATGGTTGAATCTTCGGCAATGGTATACGTTATAATATCAAATGTGTCTGTCGTAATGCCATTCAAAATTTCATTGGAATTGATGGCATCCTTCCCATTCAAAAAGTCTTTTTTTTTACATGCACTGAAAATAATCAATGCGAGAAAAAATAAAAGTGAAAGATTACGACTGTTGCTCATGTGATTAAGCCAAAACGGTTTCATCGACAACTTTGTCAAAGAAAACTGAGAATTCCTTCGCTTGATTTTCTTCTTGCACGTAGTCCAATTTATGACAATGCGTTGCGGCGTCAAAAATGGCCCTAAGATCCGGCTTTAAATTGTCTACTGCGATTGAAAGTCCATCACAATAATCAATAAATGATTTAGTTACGTTTAAGAAAGACGTATCTTCAAATTTCTTTGCCACATCCGCTGGAAACCCATCAAATTTTAATTTCTCTGCAAAACGTTTATCCCAAGGAACATCAAACGCCTCGTTGTACAATGAATAAACAACTTTAGTGTCTTTAAAATGTGGGTCTTTATTGTAAATGTGTTTAATGTATAGCGACATTATTCCAGTCAACCACCCGTGGCAATGAATTACATCAGGCTGCCAACCTAATTTCTTAACTGTTTCCAATACTCCTCGACAGAAGAACATTGCTCGCTCATCATTATCAATGTGAAATTTACCATTTTCGTCCTGAAGGGTCGTTTTTCTTTTAAAATACTCATCGTTATCGATAAAATATACCTGCATTCTTGCTGATGAAACAGAAGCAACTTTAATTATCAACGGATGATCGTGGTCGTCAATACAAATATTTAAACCAGACAAACGAATAACTTCATGAAGTTGATGCCTACGCTCGTTGATAGCTCCGAAACGAGGAGTAAAAACGCGAATTTCTTTTCCCGCCTCTTGAACTACTTGCGGCAACCTTCTGGCTGTTGAAGAAATGTCTGATTTAGGTAAAAATGGGAATATTTCCTGAGAAATAAATAGAACTTTTTTCTTTTCCATTCAAAATTGATAGGATGCAAAGTTACTAATTTTTCACGAACTTTCATAAAAAGCGATAGCTTTGCTCTTGATTCGCAATAGGAAATGATCGTAAAAACTGTTTTTGAATTACAAAAGATACTTACTGAGGCTAAAAACAATTCAAAAAGTATTGGTTTTGTTCCTACGATGGGTGCATTACATGCAGGTCATTTGAGGCTTATTCAACGTGCATCTGATGAAAATGACATTGTCGTTGTAAGCATTTTTGTTAACCCAACTCAATTCAATAATAAAGAAGATCTTCTTCATTATCCAAGAACAATCGAAAAGGACTTGGTTTTATTGAAAGAGAATTGCTCAAATTATCTTGTTTTCAATCCGGAAGTAAATGAAATTTACCCCTCGGAAGACCATTTTAAATCAATCGATTTAGGTCATCTCGACGAAGTATTGGAGGCAAAATTCCGTCCAGGTCATTTTAAAGGTGTGGTCCATGTGGTTCATAATCTTTTTAATTTGGTGAAACCTGAAAAAGCTTATTTTGGGCAAAAGGATTTTCAACAATTAGCAATCATTCGATTTATGACCAAAGCTTATGGATTCCCCATAGATATTGTGGCGTGCGATACACTTCGAGAACCAAGTGGTTTAGCCATGAGCAGTCGAAACATGCGTTTAAGCGAGGTGCAAAAAGTAGATTCCCTCATTATTTGGAATACATTGAATTTTGTGAAATCAAACAAATCGAAATTGAGCCCTTTTGACTTGAAGAAGAAAGCTATTGACTTTTTTGGAAAAGGAACTTTAGAATTGGAGTACCTCGAAATCGTAAATGAAGAAAATCTATTGGAGGCTAAAGATTGGACGGGACCTACCGTTTGTTGTATAGCAGCTTATTGTGGTGAAGTGAGGCTGATTGATAATTTATTGTTGTAATCCGTTAATTTGATTTATTTTTGTCGCTCATTTTTTCAATTTTATGTTGATTCAAGTACTAAAATCAAAAATTCATCGGGTTCGGGTTACACAGGCCGAATTGAATTACATTGGAAGTATCACAATAGATCAAGAATTGATGGAAGCTGCCAATTTGATTGAAGGTGAGCGCGTTCAAATTGTGAATATTAACAACGGTGAACGTTTTGAAACATATGTAATTAAAGGAGATCGAAAATCAGGGATGATCTGTCTCAATGGTCCAGCTGCAAGACGCGTCGCTGTGGATGATTTAATCATTATTATCGGTTATGGATTTATGGATTTTGAAGAGGCGAAAACATTCAAACCTTCTCTTGTATTTCCAAATGAACGAACCAATTTGCTTGACTGATGTCAGCTAGATTGGATTTCGTAAAGTCGAAGATCGTTTCAGCTGAAGAAGCGGCCCGTTATGTCGCAATGTATCACTTAAAAAACGAAAAAATCGTTTTTACAAATGGTTGTTTCGATATACTTCATTTAGGACATATCACCTATTTGGCAGAAGCAGCCTCACTTGGAAATCGATTGATTGTTGGAATTAATAGTGATCGATCGGTAAAAGCACTCAATAAAGCGCCGAATCGTCCGATTAACAATGAACTTGCGCGAATTCAAATTATTGCTGCGCTTGGTTTTGTTGATTTGGTGGTAATTTTCGATGATGAAACCCCACTTGAACTTATTCGAGTATTAGAACCGGATGTACTTGTTAAAGGCGGGGATTATGACGCCAATGAATTGAATTCCAGCTCCAAAAAATACATCGTTGGTTCAGATATTGTTCGAAAAAAAGGAGGTTCTGTGGCTACAATTAATCTGGTCGAGGGATATTCTACAACAGCAATCATTGAAAAGTCTAAAAACTGAAATAGCTAGCCTCCCCCACCTTTATCGACTTTAAACCCTTCTTCTCCCTCCTGATTCTGTTGGTCTTTCCAATTTTTAAGCGTCTTCTTCAGTTTTGAGTCTTTTTTCTCTTTTTGAACTTCTTTGAACTCTTCCTTGGTTGCTGGCCCGAAATGAATTTTAAGTTCTTCTTTTGGCATTTCTTGTGGCTTATATTCATTAACCGTAGAATCGTTTTTAAACAACCCAAATTCAGACTTTAAAATCGATTTAGCATCTTGCTTAGCCTCTTCCCTATTTTGTTTTGCTTGTTCTTTACGTGATGTTTTATCCCATTCAATAATCGGTTTATCCAAAGTTCCGTGCATTCTCATAAAGATTTTAATCCCTGTCCCATCATCAATGACCTCACCGAACTCGGAATCTTTTTCTGTTTTCATTAAATCACGTAAACGAAAAGCGAAACGATAATCAATTTCGTTATCAAAAGAATGAACTCCTGAAACTTCCATATCCAAAGCAGAGGAACCAATTCGCATTTTAGGAATGTTGACAATTCCGTTTTTAATGACTATTGAATTTTCCAAGGTTTGAAACGAAATGTCTTTTAGCTTTTCTTCGAGTAAATCAATGTTTTTCTTACCCAAAACCAGTTTACCTGAATTTGTTTTCAAACTTTCTGTTATGTCTTTAAATGAAGGAACGTTTTTCAAATGACCGTCATAAACTGTTAAGTTCAACTTTGATTCGATCGCCTTTAAAACAATTCCTGAGCGCAAATCAAAAGGAGCAAAAAAGTAGAGATCAGCCTCAGCTCTTCCAGAAATATTATTAGACGTAATCACCTGCTGTTCAAAATTGTCCCATTCCTTGAACATCGGTTTGAATCTCAAATTTTTAGTTGCTACCTGAGTAGTGATTGTAAATATTTCCGGAGTTCTTTCTTCAATTATTAAAGCACCGCTAATTAAAGCTTCCGCGTTTACCAAACTTATTTGTGGGAAATGTAAGCGATGATTTTGGATGTTCATCTTTCCAAGAATATTATCAAAACGATGATTTTCATATTGCAAAGTCCCAACAGTTAAATTGATTGAACCCAAAATATCATTAGGTAAAACAAAAATGCGCTCACCTTCTACTTTTTCTTTTTTCGTAGTGGTTCCTAAATCTTCTACTTTCAGATAGTTGCTTTCAATTTCAACTTCTGTTTCTAAAGGTTTTTTTGCATTTAGGTAATCGAAAATATTTTTAAATATTCCATCCACGCGCAAATCAGTTGCACCAACTTTCAAAGATGCATTATCGATTCCAGCTTCATTTCCTCTTAGAAAAATATTTCCGTTGATGTTTTCAAACGTTCGTTTATCGCCTTTGAGCTTTAAACGCAGGCTTTTCATCAAAACATCTCCATCGCATTTATTAACTTCGATTGAACCTGTTGATTCATTTTGTTGCAGGGCAAAATCCGCGTTAATCAGAGTTGAGCCGCTAATTTTCTCCACTTCCGGAAAATGAAAAACCGCGTGAGCAACCTGTAGATTAACTGTTCCTCTGGCTTTTCCTTTGATAGTTGGATTTTCAAAATTCATTAATCGAACATCGCCCCGAAAAGGTCCGCCAGCAGTTTTGAATTTCATGTTTTTGAGTTCTAAAAATTCTTTTTCTGCGCCTCCTTCATTAGAATATTTTCCTTCCAACTGAATGTCTTTAATTTGAAGATTTTGACTTGGTTCAGTTAACGATCCTTTCGAAATCCCGAAATCGCAATTTACAGCTAAAGCTTCCTCTGAATTTGTAGATCCTTCAATATCCAAATTAAATGAAACATCTCCTGAACCATTGAATTTCTTGACATCATCCATGGCGCCAACGGATAACTTATTTACCAAATCTTCTAATCCAATGTTTTTTGATTTCACATTGAATTTGACACTGTCAGCATTCACAAATCCATTGATCTCAAAAGGTAATCCAGATAAATTCACAACGGCTTGAGTCAGTGAAACTTTTCCTTGTTCTCCATTCACATCAATCCCAAAATTGTAATCCAAGGTTTTATTCTTAATGAAGGTAACTTGGCCACTTTTAGCTTTTTTAATTAGCAACGCTCCTTCAGCCATCAATCGGTAGTTGGCTGACGAAAAATCACCTGAAAATTCCGATTCGGAAATGGAAGTTGAATAGTGTTGTTGATTCGATTTATTCGTGTAAGAAACTCGAAAATCCTCGACATCAATCGATTTCAGCTTTAGTTCAAATTCTTGATTTTTTGCGGTGGTATCCGACTTTAAAATGTTGTAGTTCCCTTCGCCTTTTGAATTGATTTTCACTTTCAAAGTACCGGGATAAATTTGTACCGCTTGAACGTGGTAATTCTTATTCCACAGATCTATTGGATTAAATTTCAAACGAATTCGATCGGAATAAAGCAACGTATCCTTAGGTTTTTGATTAGGAAAAGCGTCTTGAATGTAAACCTCATTAAAATCAACAGATAAATTCGGAAAACTACCCCAAAAAGCCAAATCCACTTTTTTGACCGCCACTGGTACATTGAGTGTTTTATTGACTTCTGAGACAACTACCCCGATGATTTTATCCTTGAAAAAATATAAACTAGCCGTAATGAGAATAAAAATACTAAGTAGTATTCCTGTAATCCATTTCAATATTCGCAAAAAACGCTTGTTCATCGGTAACGAATTTAATTTTTAAGCGAATGTACTTTACAACTTAACGATTGAATTATCAACGCTGATTTGTCAGTTGGTTAACAGCTCATCATTTATTTCTTTGAAAAAAAAAAATTCAGATAACCATTATATTTTGAACTTACCTGCGTTATTGAATTACAGATACTTGAAATAAGCGAGTTTTATGAACTTCCTTAAAGTATCACTATCATTTTTTATTAATCTAAATTATTTATTATGAAGAAGTTAAGTGGATTTATTTTGGCTTGCATTATGGTGACTGTCACGAGTGCCTATAGTCAACAAAAAACCTGGCGCGAAAAAGCCGAAACAAAGCTATTCTTGGCTAGATTAGACTCGGTTTTGGAGGCAAACTTTAAGCACCCCATGGAACCTTTTGATGAATTTGAACCAGGAGCCTTGAATTTCATTAAGACAACTGCCGGACTTCCTGGAGGTAAAAATGAATATATTTACAATGAAGCGTATTCACACACGATGTCAACACTTCCTGTTTCTTTTGAGCAAATTCCACAAACTTTTTTCTTAGAGGATGCCGCTGATCAAGCTCATGATTCAAGAACAAAATCTTTTATGGAATTATTAAACCCGGATAAATACTGGGTAAGTTACCACGAGCTTAATGGCAAGTATTATTATGTTCTTTGTTTGGGCGTTGACCGTGAAAAAACTAACAGAGAAATGGGTTTTGGATCTGTCCGTAATAAATAATTGCATATTACAGGTGGAACGCCTCTGATCGCAAGTTTTCAGGCAATTCTGAATCAGCAATTACAGCTCCTGTTGCGGCACTAATCGGCGCTAACACCCAATCAAGTATTGGAATGAATGAGATAAGATTGTATGCCAATCCGAATCCAAGTAAAGTGAATTTATTCGAACGCATATAACGGATGCTTGTTGAAACATTCATTTTCTTTCTTTCTACGACATAATCGAAGAAATTGAATCCCATAAAAAAACAATTGACGAGGAAAAGAGCTAGAATTACAAATGGAGAAAGAAACGGAACAAAAAAACTCAGAATGCTACCTAATAAAATTAAACCCGTTTCAATAAACATATTTCGAATCGTAATACCAATTCCTCTGATGACATCTTTGAAAAACTGAATAAGTTTAAACGGATAGGATTTTCCTGAAATTTTCTCTTCGGTCTTTTCCGATAAATAAGCAAACAAAGGTGAAAGAAGTATCAAAACAAAATATTTCATATAACGACTAATCACATACCACAGGAGTATTTTAATAACAATAATTACTCCCCAAGAAATGCCAATTTTTAAAAATTTCTCAAATGAATCAGAGACGCTTTCATTTGAAAGTTTCAACCCTGTAAAAGATTCAATCAATTCTAAAAAATAAGGAGTCAAAAGTCGGCCAACATGAAAGGAAAAAAAGAAAGATAATAGGATCCAAAGACAAATAGGAACAAGAAACCAAATTCGAAAATGATTTAATGAAAATACTACACCACGAAAAAAAGCGTTAAAACCTTTAACAAATGCCTGCATACTTCAAAAATAATATAATAGATATTGGCATACTGTTTGATTTTGCTAAATTAATCTAAAATTCAAACGATGAAAACAAAACTCTTATTAGTCGCATCTGTCATTGCAAGTGTGTTACTTTTGGTTAGTTCCACACCGCAAGATTTGCCTTCTGTTGACAATGACGCTTTTCAAGTGGGCGAAAAATTACGTTACCGAATTACATACGGATTCGTTGATGCCGGTGAGGCAATATTGGAATTGAAAAACACCCCTAAAAAAGGCAATGGTCGAGATATGATTCATGCCGTAGGAATCGGAAGAACACTTGGTGGGTTCAATTCTTTTTACAAGGTAGAGGACCGCTACGAAACATACATTGATAAAAAAGGAATTTTTCCTTGGTTTTTTGTCCGTCGTGTAGATGAAGGAGGATATAAAATAAATCAAGATTACACATTCAAACATGATAAAGCAAAAGTTGACAATGGCGCCGGAAAAATGTTCAAAGTTCCAGTTGGCGTGCAGGATATGATTTCTTCTTTCTATTATGCCCGCACATTAAAAATGAATGGAGTGAAAAAAGGAAAGATATTCGAATTTCCTTGTTTTATGGATGATGAACTTTACAAACTGAAAATCAAATATGTCGGCGACGAAGAAATTAAAATTCGAAAAGGAAAGTTCAAGTGTCATAAGTTTGTTCCAGTTGTTCAAACGGGACGCTATTTCAAAAGTGAGGAGGATGTCAATTTTTGGGTTACAAGTGATAAAAACAAAATCCCAATTTTGGTTCGAGCAAAAATCCCAGTGGGAGTTGTGAAAATGCATCTTGTGGAATGGAGTGGTTTGAAAAATGAACTTTCTAGTAAACTTTAGCCATTAATTAAAATAGCTGTATAGCGATTTCCAATAGATAATTCTACAATTGAATAAAAAGCTGCTACACCTACACTAGCCAAAATCGTACGTTTCTATTTTTAGAACTAACTAATTCTAATAGAACGTATGAAAATTTCGACTTTAACAATTCTCTTGCTTTTAATTGGGAATGGATTTTCTCAAAGCAATAAAAAGAAAACTCTTGAATCCAATCAGATATCTGCACTTTTCAATAG
>JACCDP011190495.1_pt1 | contig 16175 bp, 16 predicted proteins | sample 7445841 | NCBI WGS metagenome assembly JACCDP01 (sample SAMN15323441, study PRJNA562643) | freshwater metagenome | isolation source: river surface water | place: USA:Blue River Watershed | collected 2017-08-17 | reverse complement strand
TTGATAGAACCCCAGATATCCTTAAAAACGGCTTGAAATATGAAGACCTAGACGATGAGGAAAAGGAACAATACGAAGACCGTTTTACCGATGATGAGGGCGATATCCCTCCAGTGGTCGAAGGGGAAAAGTTCTATTCCATCATTACCAACATTGACACGATTCGTGAAGTGTTAAAAAATTTAATGGAAGAAGGCATCAAGGTCCAGCATGGTCAAACCCTTGGAAAGACCATCATCTTTGCCCGTGACCATAATCACGCAGTGAAGATACTGGAATGCTTTAGAGAAATGTATCCCGAGTACACCCTCAATCGTCCTAATGGGGTTGACTACTGTGTGGTAATTGATAACAAAATCAAATACAACGATGTCCTTCAACGAGAATTCAAAGAAAAGCAAGATATCCGTATCGTGATTTCTGTCGACATGATGGATACAGGGGTAGACATTCCCGAAGTCGTTAACCTCGTTTTCTTTAAGCGAATCTTATCGAAGATTAAGTTCTGGCAAATGATTGGTCGCGGAACACGGCTTTGTAAAAACCTTGATACGATAAGCCCATCCAAAGCTTACTTTGAACGATTCACGAACGATGGGTCTAGAGTCCATTACGCGGATAAGCAAGGATTCCTCATTTTCGATGTGTGTAACGTGTTTAGTTTCTTTAAACAAAATCCAGATGGTAAGGTTGATTCCTCGGAACCGGAAATGAGCATCAATCAAAAAATCTTCTTCCAAAAGGTCAAGCTCATCAAAGCTCTTCAATCTAAATTCAATACCTTGGGGAAGGAAGACAAAGACTATTACACCCTTCTTCTTAAGGATGTGATGAAGACCATTCAAACCCTGAATCGCAATCGAATAGGGGTCCAGTCCAATCTTCAGTATGTTGAAAAGTACAGTGACTTATCTGCATGGCAACACTTTGACCAAAATAAGCTGGTTGAGGTTAAGACTCACCTTGCCCGGTTAATTGATGGGGAAGTTGACCTACCTTCCTTAAAAGTCTTTGATTATCTTTGCTATAAGTTCAGTGAAACCAAATTTACTGACGAAAAAGAACACAAAAAGACAGCAAAGTCTCTTTATGCGATTGCGAAGTATCTTCTTGATGCAAAACTTCATATCGAAGAAGTTCGTCAACAAGAAAAGACACTTAACGCAGTTGTGACACAAGAGTTCCTTAATCACGCCACAGCTTCAGGCGTTGAAAAGGTGAGGGAAGATGTTAGGGCACTCACTCGGTATATCGAAAAAGATGTCCTTGCTCCCATCATCACTGATTTTGATGACAACATTTCATCTAAGAATGATGCCGATGATGATAAGCCCTTTGCTGGCTCTATCAAAATTGATGAATTCAAATCTTTAGCGGAAAAGGTCCAGTCATTTATTGTCTTACACCTAGACCATCCCTTTATTCAGCAAATTAAAACCCTGAGTAAACCAACCAAGGATGCTCTGGCGAACTTTAGAAAAGAAATTAGTGAACTTGCCAAGAGCCATGAGGAATATAGCGAATTATTTAAATCTGATAAGGATTTGATTAATTTTGTGAGAAAGAATGTGGGTATTGATACCTTGGCGATGGATAAGTTCATTAAGAAAGAACTCGATAGTGGCTTTAACACGCAACAACTCGCTTTTGTAAGGGCTCTGCTTATTTTCATCAGTGAAAATGGTCGATTTGAAAAGAGTGACCTATTAAGGGAAGAGTTGGATTTTAGAAAGATGTTTAACAGTATCGAAATCTCAAAGCTCATTTCTGATATCGAAGAAGTGTTGTAAATATTGAGAAAGGACTCACGGCATGAACATTACTTACAGTAAGACATACTATAAACAATTTTTAAAAATCAAAGACAAGAACGAACATTTATGGCGGGCGGCTCTTAATGCCACTTTAAAAATAGCAAACAGTTATCAGGGTGGTGGTTTAAATAAGGAAAAAATTAATGATTATTGGAGTTACAGAGTTAATGATGATTTAAGGATAATCTCTTACATAACAAATGATTACAACCACCTAGTTTATGTTGGAAATCATGATGACGCATATCGATTTTGTAAGGAAACTACGCCGCACACTATTGGTTCCAAAGTAGAAGTAGAATATTGGGAAAAAAAAGAAGATATAAAGGTTACCAGAAAGTCTGGTGAATTTGATTTTTTGTCACAATATGGTTTTGATGAATTCCTGATTAGAAGCTTAAACGAATGTAAAAACGAAAGTGAACTAGAAAGCAAAATTAGATTATTTTCACCAGAGTATAGAGAACTCATAATATCAAGAGGCCAAAATTTACAAAACAGGCAATTTTATTCCTCCGATGTGCTTTTACTAGAAAACGATAGAGAATTGGAAAACGCTCTAAAAAGTTCTTTGCCCGAATGGTGTCTTTTCTTGCATCCTTCACAAAATGAGATAAAGGAATTCCCTATAAACAAGAATTTGGTAATAAAAGGTGGCCCAGGCACTGGTAAATCAATCTCATTAATTTGGAGATATATTCATCTTTATAAATTAAACCCAAACAAAAAGCCGCTATTTCTTTGTCGAAGTAAAACAACAGCGGTCGTTTTATTTGATTTAATCAAACAAATTGACCCACAAATAAATCCCGTTATCGAGACATTCCCCAATGTATTTACAAACAAAGAATTAAAAAATATATCTCAATATAGTCATATTTTAATTGACGAGGGCCAAGATTTATTCGAATTTAGCCTAAATCAATTTTTTGAATATTATAAAAAGCATTCTAATTTAGACAGTAAATCCCTTCCAAACTTTACTATTGCGACAGATTTTAATCAAAACATTATTAGTAAACTCTTCAAAAAACACTATGATAAATATAAGGAGATATATCATTCAATAGTTTTAACTTATTGTTACCGCTCAACAAGGGAAATAATTGAATTTGCAACCAAAAAACTTCAATCAATTAATGACCCTCAAACAGCGGTGGGAGATTATGAAACCACATCAATTTATTGCCCTCTCGTGGGTAACGATGTTCAAGAATTGGAATTTGAAGATGATAGTAGTCTTGAGGGTACATTGAAAAACTTAATCGAGGAAAAATTTGGTAAAAGCAACACCGAATGGTGTGTTATATTTACAGGTCTTTTTAATCCAACAAAACTTGAAGAGATGAAAAATCTCTATCCAAATAAAATCCTTAATGCTGAGGAGTCAAAAGGAAAAGAATATTTTTCCGGCATAGTTGTGCATTATCAAAGTAATAAACACGAAGTGAAAACGAATGAAATAAAAAAACTAATCTTTGAAAATTATGTTGCTCTCACGAGGTTTAGAGACGGTTGTGTATTGATTAAAATAAATACTGTTGATAACAGCCAATCAAATATTCTTCGAGGTAGAATGTTTTATAAGTTTGATAGAGATGGAGAAATAATTAGGTGTTATAGTTGTGGCAATATAATTCAAGGGAAACCAGCCTTTACCAAACCTATTTATACTACTGAACATGGAAAAAGTTATAAAAATTATTGCTTAGATTGCTTTAGGAAGATAAAAAAAAGACTTTATTGAGTTTTTTTAATCTAACTATTTTTTGCGCCAATAACAGTAATAATTTATCAATTTTTTTACACATCAATTTGAATTTGAAGATAGATTTTGGGAAGGTGTTTTACAATAGCGAAACCTCGAAGTTAATATCTGATAAAATATTACTCAAACAGGGGGAATCAATCATGATTCATTTGAAAAAAGCGTTGTCAGTATTAGCTGTTAGTTTTCTAGTTACTCTATCAAGCTGTGACCCGAATGGCCCCTCAACCAGCAGTCAAATCTACTGGAATGGTGTTCCCCTAGTTTTTGAGAATGTAGGTGATTCGCATTCATGGTTTTTTGATTTAGATTCTTGCGAAAGCACATTTTTATGTTCATTTGATGTTTATTTTTCTGTTTCTCCATCAGACTTTTCTACATCAGGCTTTTACGAGATTTATTCTACTGGTTCTTTTGACACATCCGGCACGTTGTATCGTTATTATGACGATAATTTTACCAGTTTAAAAAATGACTGGGATTCTGGAAGATTAGATAATTTTAAAATAGAAGGAAATCTATACTCCTATCATCTTTATTGGTTATCGATTGACGCCAGACCTAACGATGATGCAGGATTGTTCAACTTTTTTAGGGTTTATTTAGAAAAAAAGTTTTAATTCATTAGCGTTTTATTTTTTTATAATAGCCAAGGTTTAATTTAGCCCCTCTATTAGTAATTAGAATAGGAGGTTTTTCTTTTGTGGACAAACAAACGCTAGACCAGTTAGAGGCAGAACTTAGAGAAATCATCAGGATTGAGCAAGTTATGAAGCATTCCCCGCTAACATCTGAAGATGTGAATAGTCTTAAGGAACTAGCGAACAAAGGTCTGCCGCGTGCAGAGCTTTTATATGCTCTATATTTGATTGTAGTTGAACGAAAACAGGCCGAGGGGTATCAATGGCTTAAAAGATGCCAAAGACACTGTAATGAGAATGAGGTTTATTTAGGGAAAGTTGCTATCTGTCTTTCAATATTGAATGGATACTCTTATCCGTACCAACCAATTTAATGATTTTGTATCCTGGTCTGCCCGCACTAACAATTGCTGAAGCAGTTGCAGGATAATCAAAGGTGTAGTCTTCTGTAAAGACATTGTCCTTGATGATGCCATTACGAACAAGGAATGCCTTTAATAAAGTGGTTTTTTCTCCATAGACATCCGTTTCCAAAGGATTGATTGAACTACCCTTGAAAATAGTGACTTTACGACTAGGAAGTTCTATTTCACCAATAGCGTTAAACTTTTTGCCTTTAATATATATTCTTTCTTTCATAAGTACTCCAATTCCCTGCTTTTTAACTTAAATTGTTAAAAACTAGTAGTATATTCGACCAGAAATTGTTGAAATATCCCAACTTAGATTGGACACTCTAACTGTATTACTTTTGCAAGTAGTACAAAAAGCGTTGATTGTAAAATTCTCAGAAAAGCTCAAACTTGTACCGGTCATTGAAAGACTTCCATTAAAACTACCGCTAGTGTCAGTTAAACCACCATTGGCATTAAAGAAGGTAACTTTAGCTTTACCACTGTAAAAAAACAATACGCTTGATTCAAATTTAAAGTTTGATTTTTTGCTTACAGAAAAACTATAATTTGCTGGCATTTTGCATCCGGCATATATACAGTCACTATTATCGGGAGTGGCCGCACTTATTGAAAAGTATTGGAAAAAATTCGATTTTGTAATACTAATGTAATTTATCGGAGTGATGATTGAAGTTGGCGGTCGATAAGAATACGAACTAACTGAAGTTTCATCAACACAACCCGCCAAAGACAAAGCAACCAAAACTAATAAAAGAATTTTTTTAAACATAAGACATCCCCCGTTGAATATATTAGCAAAATAAATAACTTCAAGTTGATAGATTTTCAAATAAGCCAGTCATATTTAATAATTGGTTATTTATATTTATCAAGGTAATCCTGGAGTTCGTTGACCAAATCATTAAACTTCTTGTCACGCTTAGAGGGATATAACTCGTTGTTTAACAAATCATCCAATGAGGTTTTGAGGATTTTAGAAATCTTTAAAAGAGTATCAAAAGAAGGTTCGAATTCACCCGATTCATAATTGGCATAGGTTTGTCTTGTAACCCCAAGAAGATTAGCCATCTCGATAAGTTTTATATTCTTTGCCTTTCGGTAATCTTTTATCTTGTTTTTCATACTAAGATTGTAAATAAAACCATTACGATTTTTGGGGATTTGGTGCTTATGTCAATAAAACTTGTGCTTTTTCATATTTTGAGTAAAATAAAAATATACTTATTTCTTTAAGGGGGAAAACAATTATTAACTTAACGTGATGTTTATGTTTGTTTCAGACTTTGGAATTGTTAACTCAAAAAAAGAAAAGGAATAAAACCATGGCCAAACTAACTGCCACCCCTAAGACCATTGAAGAAGCAAAAAAACAAAGACAAATTTTTATCATTGCTTTTATCGTTTCCGCAGCTTTATTTGTATTTTTCTCAGCCACGCGTATAATCGGCGATTCAAGCTTTTTAATCGCTTTACCAGCCTTCTTTGTTGCCCTTTACACTGGGCTAGGAATTTCTGCATCGGGCAAAGTAATCAAATCATTTAAAGACACAACATGCGACAACTGCGGCAAACGCCTTGTGTATGATGCTAATACCAAAGTAAGTGTGTTGAAAAAGTGGAGGCAAACTTCTACGAATTCTGGTAACGGTGATGTCTTATCCAAGACCATGTTTAACGTCAGTGTGGATAATACTTGCCCAAGCTGCCGTAGAACCAAGACCTTCCAAACCACATTAGCCACCGACAAGATTCGTGTCACGGGCAACATTAACAATATTAAATCTGAGGTTGATGAAGCCAATCTTGAAGATGTCGTAAAAGCTTATTTCGGACAAAAGATTCGTCAGTAGTCTTACAAAACATAATTAACTAACCATAAAGAATGTCGGAGGGATTGTGCCCTTTGAAGACATACCAACCTGCTGATGTATAAAGCATCCAGTAAGGTGGTCCAGCACAAAACGATGGGAACTAATGAATAAACATGAACCCATCAATTTGATGGGTTTTTGATTTCTCACTCCTTTATGGACAGCTAAATTAAATAAAAGGAGAATTAGTATGCATATTTATCTCGACTTACATAAAAAATATAACGGGGAAACAGATGAGGATAATTTAAGATATTTTAAGCTCATCCTGGATAAGCTTGAGCCATTAGGCTTTGAACTCAATTGGTCTAGGAATCATCTTGAAAAGGGCAGATACTACTTAGCAACTATTGTTTCAGAGTTCCCTAGAGATGAAGGCATTTATGATGATACAAAAAAATCCGTAGTCACACACGACACCATCTTCATTGGATATATGTTCTGTACATCATTCCCTAAATACCACCCCTTATCATTAAAAAGAGCGTGGGAAAACCTAGAAGAAATAGTACTTAAAGATAATCGCACACTGTTATATCAACTCTATGAGTTGGAGTATCAGGATAGATACCTAAAGAAATAAAAATAGATAATATTAACAAAAAGCCCTATAATTTAACTACATTTATTATTGGGGGTTAATTTGAATATGAGTCTCATTGGAAAAATCATTTATTTTTTTTTAGTTGGGGCGAGCCTAATTATATTTTTTCGTGGTCTTGAATTAGCGAACGACTTATTAACAGGAATTGGTTTACTTAGTTTCATATTTTGGGTTGGTCTGGGAATTTTAACATATCTTTGGCAAAAAAAAGATGGTGAAGAATTCGACGAGCACATGGTGCTTGCAACCCCATACTTAAAAAAGCTACTTAACAAAGTTATCGATTTTAAAAACAGTAATGAATTTAACGAAAAGCGGTGTTTAGAAGCAGAAAACTCTGAAGACTATTCAACGGAATTATGGTGGGTTAATGATAACAATTTAATTTCAATCAAGAATGATGAATGGTATCAAGAATCCGTAGAGGACCGCAAGAACGAAAGATATTCAAACTTTATCAAGGAAAAAAAGAATAATTATCCTTTGTTTGAAAGAAAAATCAACATAGATAAAATTAAATATTACAAAGTAGACGGACAAAAAAGATATGAAACCAAAATTAAAGGAGGCGGAAGCAGCCTTGGTGGAGCAATTGTTGGTGGAGCAATTGCTGGAGATGTTGGTGCAATTATAGGAAGTCGAAAAAAAATTGAAAGTGAAGAAGTTGAACACGATGAAAGAAACATTGTTCTTGTTTATGATAAAAACGAGAAATTACTTAAAGAAAAGTTTGTCTATTCTGAATATTTCGAGGTTTTTGAGCAGTTAATACCGGAGAAAAACTACGAGTATCTATTATTGCAAACATCAAATAAAGGCAAAAGAAAATCAAAAAGATAAATGTGTTCTCTTTATTTTTGTAAAGACATTAAAATTATTAGTAATAGCCAATGGAGTCTATCCAACCTTAAGGAAGGTGCTAATACTGGATGAATAATGTTCAAACAATCAAGCAATTTTAAAACATTCAGCATTTTTGCTTATAATTAAAACATTGAAAATCAACCCGTGGGGGGAAATCAAATGAAAATCGAAATTTATTCAAAGTTGGAACGTTTAACAAATCCTCTTAAAATTACAAAAAATCCTTACAATGAATATTTTAAGTTCCCCTACGAAGGTAGTAGCGGTTCTTATGATGTAAGTTATTCAAGAAAGGTTGAGGAAGCGTTTGAAAAGCATTCTGCGTTTTTTGATGAATTGCCTATTATATTTGGGTGCTTGCTCACACAAAAAATAAGTTTTAATGAATTTATTAAAGCATTAATTACTAATAATACCCTTGAAGGAGTAAACGCTGAATTTTTAGATTCTCCCGAGGATAATCAAATTTTCGTTAAGGACTTTAAAGAGATTTTCTCTAAAAAAATCAAAAACTATTTAAAATTTCACGAAACCTATCAAAACTTTCAAGAATATAGTCTTAGTTATGAGTTGAGACATCGAGATGGTGCTGATATTAAAACGATTAAAAAAAAGAGTTTGTTGATAAAAATCCCCTTTTTAATAAATAACAAAGAAACCAAGCTAACAATGTTAATTTTTGAACAAATCCTTCACAATTTACTCTATTCATGGGAGGGTGCTTCTTTTTATCATCAGTTATTTACATTCAATTTGGGAATGGAAGAAGTATTCGATTGGGACGAATTTAAGTCACCATTAAAATATAAAGAGGCAAAATTGCCTAAGGGTTACTTGAATGCAATTAAAAAAATTCGTTTAATAGAAAAAAATATTAAAGACCTTGAGAATTCTGATGCAGACACAAGTGATTTAGAAGATGCCAAACAGTCGATATTTGACCTTGTTAATAATAACTATGGTAAATTAATTAAATATTGTCTGCCTCATTTTAAATTGAATGAATACTTAAAATTCTTTTATGCTTTTTCAATGAGAAGTTCTTAAAAGATAAATTTAAATATTATAACCAGATTCAGCGATATGCTAACTTATAAATTCAAACATAACCAATGGAGTCTATCCAACCTTAAAGAATATGCCTGAGATACCAGTAGAAGAATAAACTTGTCCAACTAACCATTTAAGAAAAAAACGCATAAAAATATACCAATATCATTTAAAATGTATCTTAAGGAAAACAAATGAAAAAAGCAGCAAAGATATTTCTAGTAATTGGGATGTTACTAACATTCTTCCTAATTTATCCACCCTTCATTGGTATAACTGCATATCGAAAGTTAGACGACGAAAACACAACTAAAGAGGACCTGACATTGTGGGGAATCCTTTCTTTATTCTTTGTATCTCCTATCGCGGGGTTACTTATCCTCTTGCTAAAACCAGAAGATTTAGACCCATCGCAATCAATCAATGGTGATAAAAAGTCTACAAGCAAGAACTACGCTGCAGAAAGACTGATTGAACTTAAGAAGTTGTTTGATGAAGGTGTAATTAGTGAAGATGCTTACTATAAGAAAAATGAAGAGATTGTGAAAGAACTGTAGAGTATGTTGAAATTGTATAAAAAATACTTATTTATTCCACACTATGTTCAAGGAATTTTATTCCTAATTACATTAATTCTCGGCATTTTTGCAAATAGATATTCTCGTTACAATAATGGACCGTGGTATATCTCAAATTTCTATGAGGTTTTTTCTATTTATATTGTCATTTTAATAATCTCCCAAATAACAGCATTTTCTATCATGTATAAGCCGTTAAGAAAAATGAGAAATGGCGATTTAGATAAACCAAAAAAATTTGCAGGTTTATCTGCTATGGGTTATGCATTTATCACTACGTCTTACATTTGGATTTTCTTAGTTGATTTGATTCGCTGGTATGATTACTTGGATGGGTCACGTTATCAAACCGCAGATTTAGCTGGTGTGGTGCTAATTGTTGTTTGTTATATTGCGACAACCATATCGGTATTATTGCTAATCATTAATTTAATTTATTACTTTATATTGCCTTCTTACAACAGCAAAAAACAACTCTCTAAAGCAAAGTCAAAAGCTAAATTTATTAAATCCAAGCGAGCCGCTCTACAAATCAGGCAACTAAAGAAACTACTCGATGAAGGAATCATAAGTAAAGAAGTATTTGAAGAAAAATCTAAAAAGTATATTGAAGAACTTTAAGTAATATTATTGTGATAATATCTAATTACAAGGTATTTAGTAGTCTCTATGTAAAACCACACTGAGCTTGTCCCTGTGACAAACACTCATACGGTTCCTAACATAGTCCCCCTAAATGGCCTTGGAGACAGGGCCATTTTTTTGTTGTTATACATGAAAGACCATGGAGAAGCCTTACTAGACAAAACACTGTTCTAGACAATGGTTAGCACACACTCGGGGATTACCAATATCATTCCTCACTGTGGCCAACATTGTCCCCCTATGGATGCTTAGAAAGCATCGAGACTCAGGGAAGATGAAAGTGTAAGTGTCGGGGAATTCGCGAGTGTGTGCTAACACAGGAGCGGTATGAATTCCCCATTTTAAAGGCTTTAAAACCATGATTTTAAAGGAAATAACCTTTAAAAGGCCCTGTAAATCCTTTAATCCGTGTGTTTTAAAGGTTTTAAACACGTTTTAAAGGAAATTGTACTCATTTTAAAGGAAAGGAGCTTTAACGAATGAGAAACAAGTCTACAGCGGCAAGGTTGATTAAGAGAAAGTCGGAGAAATGTATATCTGGGGTAGTCAGGAGTTACTCAAAACTTCAGGATAAATTTGCTCAGATGCTAGATGAAGATGAATCTGTTCTTGAATACAGAGTTAACGTGGACATAGGGAAAATTCCCCACTTTGATTATTTGTATACCACTGATTTTGTTGTGAAGAAGATTGATGGTTCATTACATGCCTATGAGGTTGTTCAACGTAAGCACTTGAGTAAGCCCCTTACGGCAGAATTATTGGATTTCTCGAGGAACTTCTGGACTGCCAGAGGGATTTCTTTTGGGCTCGTGACAGATGCAAAGAAATAATCTATACCGAAGAGAGAATGTCTTCTATCGGATTCTATATATACTTGAAGAAAGACTATTAGTTATAGACTGTGTTAAACAGCATATGCCTGATTGGGTTACTGCGAATGTCTTAGATGGCTTTATCCTTGCTCAGGAACAAGAGTTACATGCTTTCCTAGGGATAGCCCTACCCGAGTATGAAACGCTTAACCAGGAAGAGAAAAGAGTGTGTCATGAACGTTATACAGTCATCTCACCTCTTCTTGTTTTCTTGGATGATGAATCGGAAAGAAACAAACTAATTAAAGGTCTTTCTATAAAACTAAATTTGTCTTCAAAGACAATTAGGAAGTATCTTGTCACCTATTTAGTCTTTAACTCATTGGTAGCTTTAAAACCAACACTTCAAGTGAGGGAAAAGTTTCTTTCTCAAGAAGGAATGAATTTTCGCTGGGCAATCAATAAATTCTATTACTCACCAAAAAAACTCACTATTCGCCGAACCTACTTATTGCTTCTACAGGGTAAATATACAGTGGATGGAAAACTTATAAAAGACTATCCCCCATTTCATCGATTCAACTATTTCTTTCAACGATTCAGAAAGAAAGAAACAGAACTCATATCACGCGAAGGTTTAAGCAATTACCAAAGAAACCATCGCCCACTTCTCGGGGATAGTGTTCGAAGTTATGTAGGCTCAGTTGGAGGGGGGATGATTGATTCAACCCTACTGGATATATACGTGGTCAATGATGCTGGTAGTAACATAGGCAGACCCATTTTAACCGCACTTGTAGATTCTTATTCAGGGCTAACTCTCGGCTACTTTTTATCCTTGGAGGGTGGGGTATTCTCTATCACTAACCTACTTATGAATACCATCAGGGACAAGGTTGAATGGTGTAAACGGTTTGGGATAGATATAACCAACGAGGATTGGCCTGTCCACTTCCTTCCCTCGGTCATTATTACGGATAGAGGCAGAGAATATTTGGGCAATAACTTTGAACAATTAACTCAGTTAGGAATCAGGATTGAAACACTTCCTGCTTATCGCCCAGAGCTTAAGTCTCGGATTGAGGTATTTATGAAACTTATTCAGGACTTATATAAACCATCTTTGCTTAATAAAGGAGTCATTAGACCCAACTTCCAAGAAAGGGGAGTTGAAGACTACCGCAAGAATGCTTCTCTTACATTGGTTCAATTTGAGAGGGTTATTATTCACTCTATCCTCCATTACAACAACTCAATGGTTATTGAGCTTCCTCCACATACTCCTGAACATGTAAAACCCACACGTTTAGACCTTTTTAAATACCAATTAGAGGCTCATAGGGATGCGTTTATAGATGTGGATGAAAGATTACTCCAACTCACGCTTCTACCTCGCCAAATCGCACGTTTTACAAGGCGGGGTTTGATTGTAAATGGTCTACGTTATCGAGCGTTAAATCACAAAGAGGACTATCTCAATGGCGGTGAAGTCACTGTAGCGTACGACCCAACAAATGTGTCTCAAATATGGTTGATTGCCAATCATGAATACCACCCATTTGAACTAATTGAGAAGGATTATCTTGGGCAAGACACAGAGTCTGTTAAACGGGATAGACATAACATTAGGTCTCGAAAAAAGGCATTCCAAGAACTCTCACTTCAATCTCAACTAGACCTCCTGGCAAACATTGACACGAATATCTATAACGTTAAACCAATTAATCAATCCATAAAAGGAATTAGAGAAAACAGAAAGAAAGAACGCAACCGTATTCGGATGCGAAAGGACCTCATCAAATGAATTTGAATCAATACATTAAACCTATGCTGTTCGGTAAAGACCTTACCGATAAACTTACTCATTTACCCAACAAGGTCGATGTAAGTAATATGACTGCAACAGAAAGGTTAGAAGCCTTACAAGTGCTACATGACTTATATATACCTTCCTTCATGTCTGTTGAAATTTACACCAAGCTGCATCTGATGCTAACGAGAAGCTTTCAACGTAAGGGCACTATTGAAGCAGTACAGCAAGCCAATTTAAACCACCATCATTTACTCAAGAATACGATGCCTCACCTATCCACAGGTGTTGGTAGTGCCGACTCCATGTCGATACTCGGGGAATCGGGTATTGGGAAGTCTAGTAGTATTGGCAGAGCCATGCAGCTCATCAGTGATGAACTCATCATTGTAGATGCACCTTATCGTAAGATACTTCCTTTTTTAAAAATAGATTCACCCTTTGATTCTTCAGTTAAAACAGTTCTCGTGGACATTGCTCGAACACTTGATGCCAAGTTAGGGACGAATTATCTCAACACAGCATCAAGAACCACCATGAGTACCTCAAGGTTAATCGCGATGATAAGCAACCTTCTACTCCTTCATGTCGGAGTGATTGTGTTCGATGAGTTCCAAAATGTCGTCATTAATCGTACCGGTAGATTCCTGATGGGGATGATAACCACGATAGTGAATTCTGCACGAGTTGGGGTCTGCTTTGTCGGAACACCTCAATGTAAAGACTTCTTTCAATCAGAACCATTCTTAGCACGACGTACTTTAGGTATTTCATATTCCCACTTACCTTATGACGAATACTTTAGGGATTTTTGTAAGACACTTTTCGACTATCAATTCACGAGTCAAAGAGTGGAGTTGGATGAAGGAATTCTTTCCTTCCTCTATCAATCAAGCCAAGGCATCATTGCTCATGTGGTTTCTTTGGTAGTTCAGGCACAGGAGCTAGCCATTCTTAATAAGACCGAGAGACTTGATTTAACAGCACTTAAACTAGCGTTAGTGCAACGAATGGGTATTGTTGCTGAAACTCTTCCTATCGCTTCCAAAACACCCTCTAAACGTGTACTAGATAAAGGGTTTGATACTCCTAGGGATGAGGTTGAACTTGAGGTGGTTCAATCTGAAGACTTGATGAGACAGATAGCCAAAGAGTCAAAAGATTCAGGTGATGACCCGGTAGAATTGCTTAGAGGGAACATTGAGATTGTAGAAATAGCAATGGACGAAACCGAGGAGTCCTTATGATTGCAGCATTAGAAAGGTTTTATGAACACGAAACTCTTTATAGTCTATTAGCTCGAACCCATGCTCGAACGGGAATCTCTGGAGCTGAATTTTGTAAGGAGGTTCTCTTCAAGTCATCAGCGTATTTTGACCTTAACTACTTCGACTCTTATCGACCTGAATTTGTAGACTTACTAAAAACCCAAATACCCTTATCAGAACTTGTACTAGAACATACACTTTTTAAACACTATGCACGTTTTCTACCTTTTGAAAGAAGAAAAGAAGCATATGAGAAAGCGATAAGCCTAAGCACTGGGATGAGGCGTTATTTACCAATACCCCAATTAAAGCAGGTTGGGTTTCCCATTCGATATTGCCCAAAGTGTCTTTATCGCGGGCGAGAGACTAATGGAGAAGGCTACATAAAATGCATTCACCAAATCCGCGAGTTAAAATTGTGTGTTGTTTGTGGCGACATTGGTTTACTAGATTCTTCTATCATCGACTATAAACAACGACCCACAGTGCTTAAGACCATAGAGGCTACTGGACCCAAAGACTTACCTGAAGTTATCTATGCCAAGGATGATATCAATCGAGTGGTGGCAACCTATGTCTACGAGATATATCAGCAACCACTTAACCTAGATAACCCAGTATCAATATCTGCCTTCCTTAGGAGTAAGATGGCTTACTCTCGATACATGTCTGCAAGAGGTGAAAGAGTAGACCTCACGATGTTATTTAGGGATATTAAATCTTATTACGTAGGTTTAGAGAAATTTACGCTCACAAAACGAAGACTTGGCTATCTTCTTAACGATGAAAGTTACAATCCGTATGAAATAGCCTTAATAGGATTATTTCTAGATGTCACTCCTGAGGAAATGGCGAATCCTAGAATGCCCCCAAAGTCACAGACAGAAATGTTTGATAGCGAGGTCAAAGACCTCAGGGATAATGGTTTCAACATCCTGGAAATAGCCAGGCAGATGAAGGTCCACCATCAAATCATCAGCAATGTGCTGAAAGGTGTTTATGAGATAAATGAGCCACAAGGTGTAAAACACAAACCCAGCGAATGGGATTGGAAAACCATCGACCGAGAATCTTCCAATAAACTCCCCAACCTCATCAAGAACTTAATGGAAAGGGGCGTCCCTATTACTAAGAGGAATCTTTCGGTCGAACTTGGTTTGAAGGATATCTCTTGGAGGGCTCTTCCAAAAACAAGGAAGGTTTATGGTAGATTAAGAAGTAAATTTTTTAATAAATGAAAAAACTGATAGAGTAAAAGTGATAAAAAAATAAAGCAAATGGGAAAGCAAGTAAGAGTCAAAGGTTATCAATCCATTCTAAACACAGAAGTCCTAATTGAGGGTAATTATTTTATACCAGAAAATTCTGATTTCTTAAGAGCATTTAAAGTTCCAAACCTTTTGAGTTTATTAAATAAAATTGAGTTTCAAGGATATATTTCATCAAACTTAAAACACTTACTCGGCCCCGGATATTTTTCTGAGGATATTATTCAAACGAAAGAAACAAAAAAACTGGGTGCCTTTCACAATCCATTTATATATGTATCAATTCAAGTCTCAAAGATTCTTTATTTCGAAGTAAAATCCTATTTTTTTAATATGCTCAATTACTTTGATTTTGTCATCGAAATTGATTATGTTCAGGTTTTTTTAAAGGAAAAGAAGAACAACTCAAAAAATGTTTTGATTAACGTGAATCATGGATGTGGTATTTACACAAACCCACAATTATTAAAAGAAACCCAATCCAAAAATAATTACAACTTCCTCAAAGCAATTGAAAGTGTTGTTGCATATGACCTTTCTAACTCACTTGAAAAAGATATTCAAATTAATAACAACTATCGTAACCCCGATACAATTATTTGTTTCTTGACTAAAAAAGTGAATCAACAAACCGATTTTGACAATCAAAAAAACATCAAACTAATAATTAATCACATATCAAGTATAGATTTAAGCAGTGTTCCGCTCTCGTTTAAAATATATGTAACAAGCAAAGAAGAAATTCTAAAAAAATTAACACCAG
>JACCDP010794793.1_pt1 | contig 16175 bp, 22 predicted proteins | sample 7445841 | NCBI WGS metagenome assembly JACCDP01 (sample SAMN15323441, study PRJNA562643) | freshwater metagenome | isolation source: river surface water | place: USA:Blue River Watershed | collected 2017-08-17 | reverse complement strand
GCTCAGAAATCCATTCAATAATCAGGTATCTATTAACTCGCCACGGAAATAGAACTTGTCATCAATGACCTGTACTAATTCCGGTGGCATTAGCTGATAGTCAATGAAGTTCAGGACAGCAAATCCAGACCGCCAGTTCTTAGGGCTATCCTCGGAGTAGTCAAATTGATTACCCTCAATGACCGCTAGAGTGCCTGTATCTACACCGTATCTCGTCCCTGTGTAGTCAGTCCAAGGCGTAACCTTAAGACTATGCAGGTGTCCGGTAACGATAGAAATACCCGACTTTAACGCATTGTTGTACACAGCATGGATGCCATTATGGTAACGATGCTTAATCATTACCTTTTCATTAACCATCACGCTAGTGGAGAACTTCCATCGAGGGAAATGGTCTTGCAGGTTCATGCCTTCAACACCACGCCAAGTATCCCCTACCTGAGAGGCTAAACGGGCGTTAAAGCGTTGATCGTGGTTGCCCCATGTCCAGTGTAGCTTTGCACCTTTTGCGGCCTTCTCAATCTCTCCTAGACGCTCCTGACAGGCTTCTAGCTCCTGTTTAACGGTAGGCACAGACTCCCATCCAGACACAGGATGACGAGAGATACTAGCCCCATCAAACACATCGCCATTCATAATGACCATCTTTGGCTTAACCATTTTGATGACCTTTACAAATGCCTTGTGAGCCGTACTAACTACATCAGGCCAGTAATGGCAGTCTGACGCTACTACGATATACCCGTCTGGGATATTGACTTCGGTTCTGACATTGTTTCCAGCGTAATTCACCTGAAAGTCAGGACTTCTTATGTCAGTTCCAACTAAGACAATAGAGTGCCTCTTTTCAATCTCCCTGCGCCTAGCAAAGACGTTTCTTATATTGATTCCTAACTCTTTACTAACGGCGGCAGCACTTCCAGTCTGGTTCCACAGACGAATAAACTCCTCGTCCGTATACGATCCACGTTTCATTAGTTCACCTCTAGTTAGTTGCCCTACGGTACTCTCCGCACCATTGATCCTCAGCGGTTATGGCAAAAGAGAAGCCAACTCCATCTTCCTCGGGGATAATTTGAGGAGGAAATCTTCTACATTCCCCGAATTCTTCTTTTTTATCACTTGCATAAAAACTACAGGTACGGCACATCGGCATACAATCGTCAGGAATCTTCTTCTTCACGATGGATTGATCTCCGGTTCAGCTTCCAAATACTCAAAAGAGTGAACAGACCACATCATATTCTGTCCATTCTCAAATACAACCATAACCTTATCATTTTGTAACAACCAGCAAAACTTCATGTAACCCTTACCACCTGTACCATACGCATAACCATCACGCATATTCTTGTCAGCACAGTAGTCTTGACGATTCGTTACAACCGTCCAGCCACCTGCATTGTTAGGAAATCCTGCTACCTGTGGTTCGTCAGCAAGAGCTAAAGTAGATACAAATGCAAGGGCTAGAAGTTTCATAATATTCACCTATGGTGACAGATACATTAAACGCTCGTCGTTTCTTCTCCTGACGAGACCCGGTAATACCCTACCAGCAGCCTTAGTCCAAAGCATGAAGCTCTCAGCAGCACCCTCAAAATCACCTCTGTTATGTTTCATCCTGACGGACGATTTTTGTAGATTTCCTAACCCAACATTGAAGCTAAACGATACCAATGCGTCAAAACGAGACTGGCTAAGATGACTGGGGCATAACCTTCTGACACCAGCCTCAAACCTTGCAAGATCAGCCTTGAGAATCTCATCAATTTCCTCGTTAGAAAACTTCCTAAAATGCTCTATACGCAATGGATATTGCAAACGGTCTTGGAACTTTAGCCGTATCTGCTCAGGGTAAAGCACATGGCCTACACCTACTGTCCATAACCCAGCAGGGCAACGATAGGGTGTATTCTCTACCCCTTCATGGTGCTTAATCTGCTTTAAGGCTTTCTCGCTAATCATTTGCCAAAAGCCCGACCACCAAAATGAAAGGAGATTATCGCTGCGAACAAAGCCTGAGTCTCGTCATCCCACAGCATATCGGCAAGCTCTTTGAAGTCTGCTCCACGCTGCCATCCATAGGCAAACAAGCCAATATCAATCGCTACCAATAGGAAGAAAAAGCCGAACGTAATGACAGGACGAACACTAGCTCGGAGATTCTTCATCCAGCGGCTAGTACCCTCATTTAGACTCATATCATGGGCATAGATAGCCTGCATCTCAGCCTGTTGAGCAGCCATTAAAGCGATATTCTGGTCTGATGTAGTCTGAGTCTTAATCTCGTCTAAACGAATCTCCTCGATCCGCTGTTGAGCCATAAAACCCTCTTTCGCTAGGGCTAACTCTCGCTCAGTCTGTACCTTGGCTAACTCTAGCTCATGTTTCTTGTCGGACTTATCCTGAAAGAAATCAAGAATCTTGGGCAATCCACCCATTAGGAACGATAGAAACGTAGACAATAGGGTTAGCATTAACTTCCTCCTTGCTTAAACATCCAGACAATACCGTAAATTAGCAATCCTGAAACTATAGTACCTAGTATCACAGCAAAGGCACTTTCCATGATTTGCCACTGTTTAGCCTTCTTACGTTTAATAGCCATTTGCTCGGCTTTTTCATGTAAGCGAGCCTCCATTGCAGACTTTCTACGCTCCTCACGCAAAGCCTCTAGCCGAGACATATACTCGTTGTATAGTCCCGGTTCTTGGAATTGGTAGGTAAACATTTCGCGGAGTTCAACGTAGAAGTTACGCAACTCACGCTCTGCCATCATCGCCTCAATCACCACCTCGTGATCCGACTTGCCTGATTCCTTGGCAACAGCGATATTTTCTTCAATCTTATGAGCAGCAGAAAAAAAGGAGCCTAAAGCTCCTATCGAGTCAGCTACACCTTTGCCCGCTTCTGCACAGGCTCTTATCTCATCGACGGCCTCTTTAGCGAGTTCTAATGCCCCCTTAACGCCAGAGACAACGGCTTTTGCTGTAGCTATTCCAGCCGTAATTGTGACTGGATCAAGCATTTACCCACCAAACATTTTCTTGAGGAATAGGGTAATACCTGAACCAATTGCACCAGCAGCTAACAGTAAAACGTACATACCACCTTTACCCTGATTGATAGAGGCATTAACCTGAGCCATTTCCTGACGCAGTAGGTGGATTTCGTGCGTTAGAGTGCGTACATCAGCCTGAAGCGCACCAAACTCTTGAGGATCGATTTCAGACATGATTAGCTCTTCATGATAAACGCGAGTGCGTAGTACGGAGGAAGGTTCTGGTTAGTTCCGGATGAGCCTTCTGTGCTGTTAGATACGGAAATACCGGTTGATGAAAATCCTGTTTTTATATCTGTATCAACAGATGTTGATCCACCAAACGCTAAAGCACCTCCACCTGCTGAAAACAACGTATTATTATTGCTAAAATAATATCCGCCGAATGTGCCTTGCGCGTGAGTAACGTGTTGGTGTGTAGGATCAGTAACAGACGCAGTATGCGAATGGCTTACAACAATCGCGTCTTTAGTTCCGCCAGTCTGAGTAGCTGAACCAGTTACGTTAGTCTTTGCAACACCTGCATCGTCAGCGTTAGCAGCAATAATGAACTTGTTTCGTAGGTCTGGTGTGCTGTTAGAACCATCGCAAAGTACCCAACCGCTAGGGATTGTGGCAATAGTCCCAGACCACATGACGATAACGCCACTAGGGATAATGTCTCGAACAAACGCAGTCGTAGCAAACTTAGTGCTATCGTCAGACGCACTAGGAGTAGACCCAGTAGCTGTACCTGTAACGGTTAAATTACCACCTACCGTGAAATCATCCCCATCAGTACCTGACTGCATATCCTTTAGTTGAGCCATTAGCTCTCGGATAGCGTTATTGATACCACTAGGCGCACATCCTTCAGCGATATTGATGCCACCGATGTCGGTATTGTTTGACGCTGTTGCGCTGTATTCGCTAACTTTGTTCTTTGGCATGATTATTCCTTACTCGACCAATCCCAGAAGCCCCGGAATAGCAAACGGAGCAGCAGTTCTAGCTCTCTGTACAGCCTCAGTAAAACCAGCAGGACGAGGAGCAAACATCATTCTTTCACCTAGACGATAGTAAGGTGCAGTCATTAGTGCAGTCAGGCCACCAGCAAGCGGATCAACAAAACCAACACCCCCCGTTAGTGCAGCACCAGTCATCCCACGAGCAGCAGTACCGCTATCAGGAACCTTCTGGCCTAGAATTGACATTGCTTGACCTGACAAGTCTTGCATAGGCGCAGCACCTCTAGCAAATGCACCCTTACGCTTAGACACATCAGTTTGACGTACAGCAGACTCTAGTTGAGCAGGTGTAAATACACCCTCACCGCCACGAGTCTTAGCCATAGCTGTCTGCACACGGACAAAATCACGATAGGCAGAGTCAACTTTCTTTAGATCACTCGCGTACTTAGGATTCTGATTCCGTAGCGTATTCATGTAAAAACCTTCTAACTCCTTGAAGGCCTCACCTAATAGCTTTGTTGATCCAGTACCAGCACTATACGTTCCAGCCAATTTAGCCAAGTCTTGCTTAACAGCCTGAGCCTTTTGGCCTGATACAACACCTGAAGCTCTAAAGTCAGCTTCCAAGCCATTTACATAGGTCTGGAACTGCTGTTTATCAGCCTCAGATAGATTGCCTTTTGCATAACGATTCTTGATGGCATCAAATCCAGACTGGACTTTAGGAGTGAATTTAACCGCTAAGTCTGGGACAACATCGTTATATTTGTCGCTAATAGCCTTCTCAACGAACAGATAAGCATCTCGACCAGTTAAGCCTTGTGGAACCTTTAGCTTAGGATCAAGGTTGCTCAGAACCTTGTTATACGAGGCAACATTAAACTCTGAGAACTGACGCTCTCTAGCGCCGCTAACGATACCACCAACGAGAGGAATACTCTCTGCGGCTTGCTCTACTTGCTGAATGCGACCACCAAAGGCTGAACCCGGAGTCAGAGATATACCTTGCTCACGCAATGCAGCAGCTTCAGGACGTACAGCAGGAGCCATTAAACGACCTGCGCCACTAAGAACACCAGTTGCTGCACCACCCATTAGGCCGCTAGTAACAGCGCCTCCGGTGACATCTTCAGTAGCTTTACCAGCACCAGTTAATGCACCTAATCCACTACCAAGAAGTACATCGCCAACGATTCCAGCACCACGAGTTACTGGCTTTGCTACAACACCAGCAGGAGCAACTAAACTAGCCGCAAATTCAGTACCGCCAGCACGAACAGGCTGCTCTTGAGCAAATTGACCTTGTTGTGCACGCAGTTGATCGCGGATTCTTTCATATTCAGCACCGCTAATCCGACCGCTTCGAAATGCAGCTTCTAGTTCATCAGCGAACCCGAAAGTCAGACCTTGAGCAGCAGCCCTAGCAGTCTCAGCACCAGTAGAATAAGGAACAGGAGCAACCACAGACGGACTAGGAACTGGTTGAGTCCCCATCTGACGGTTAATTTCCTCTAGGCCAGCAGTAGATACCTTATCTAGCTTCCCTGCCTTTAGGTACTCTAGGTCTTTAGTAGAAATCTTAGACAAATCCATTATTTGCCCTTTCTACGATCTAGTTCCATCTGGATAGCGTTCGCATCAAAAGCTGGAGCGTTCATACCGCTAGGCATACCGGGAGCAGCACGACCAGATTTAATCATTGCTGAATCAATCAGGCTCTTTAAACGATCTTGCTTGTCTTTGATAGTAGCTGGCTTATCACCGAGTTGTGGGAAAAACGATCTACGATAGTTTTCTAATTGCTCACGGGTGTAAGCAGCACCAGTACCTAACGTAAGAGCAGCATCAAGGATTTCTAACTGAGCAGCCTCAACTTGCTGACGAGATTCTGGATTAACCAGATTCTTCAATGTGTCTGAGCCACTTAATGATCTTATGACTTCAGAGCTAAATTTAGGAGATGCAGCAGTAGGATTTGTCTTTACTACTGTTTGCAACTGATTTACTGCATTAACAACACGATTTGTTAGGAATCCAGCAGTACGCTCAGACTCGCTAGGCATATTGATAGTCGTAGCACCTGCTCTACGTTTTTGAATATCTAAATCAAACAACTTATTCTCTAGTTGCATGAGTTCAGCAGGAGTCAAATCTTCAATTGATCTGCCTTGGAACATACCAGCAGCGACACGACGATCTTGGTTCGTGTAATCAGTTTTCTTAGTGACAAAATCTACAGCGCGTTTATTTAGGTCTTGCAAACCTTGTCTTAGTTCGTTACCAGTAATACCGCCAGATATGGCTAGTTGTTGCAATTTATCAACTTCACCTTTGAACTGAGGAGGAACCGAATCCTTAAGAGTTCCAAAATCAAATTCCTCAACGGCGCGTCTTGAAATTTGCTCGTCAATGGCCTTAATCTGCTTAAGATTAGTGTCAATACGAGCCTCAGCTATTTTTGTTGGAATCGTAGACAAACGATCAATTTGATCCATAAGTTGCTTTTTACGAGCAAGAAGCGGATCAGCTTTAGGTGGAGCCGCTGTAACTGTAACTCCGGGCAAAGTAGTTGCGTCGGGAGAAACTTCAGTTGTTGCAGCCGGAGAAGCAGAAACCGAAGCAGGACTAGGGACAGCAGAAGGTGCAGGAGCAGCAGGTACTGCACTAGGCGCACCAGTCAATGCCTGTTGGAACGGAGCCATCTCAGCAAAGTATTTGATAGCCTCAGCAGGATTAGCCCGAATATAAGCCACCATCATCGGGTCGTTAGCTACTCGTGGGTCTTGCAGCAACTGGTTAATCGCTTGCATCTGAGCCTGAGACTGTTGCAACTTCTGCACGTTAGCCATCTGGTTAATACCAGATTCATAAGTCTGACCAGCACCAGCAAAACCAGCACCTAGAGCCGTTAGGACGTTCTGTAACGGAGACCGACGATAGCCCTGTGGACTCATGCCCTGAGCCAATGCTCCAACAGCACCTAGCAATCCACCTAGATTAGCTCGTCTTTCTAAAGCAGCCTGATCTTTTGGGTTAAGCAACCCCTGATACATAGTAGGCGCACCACCAAAGATATTCGGGATGTAGTCTTCAATCGCCATACGTCACCCTAGCAGGTTAATTTGTGGCATACCCATAGCGTACTGGGGAGGCTGTTCCTGTGATGGAGTGCCTCTTAGTAGACCCGGAGCAGGTGGAGCAGCCATAGGCTCAGGAAACAATACGCCTTTTGCGGCTTGCAATCCTTGTCCTGCTACTAATGGGTTTTCTTTAGCGAAAGTGCCGAGACTACTAATATCACTCTTTAATGCGTTCACACCACCTGAGAAACGCTCTGCCATCGTTACAGGTGCAGTCGCTGATCCAATGAGTCCTGTAGAACCACCTGTAGCCGCATAAGTAGGCATTGTTGCTTTAGCCATTGGAGCAGCGGCATTAAAGGCAAGACTTGGATTCAGAGCAGTACTTCCCATGCCAGCAGTACCCATCACAGCAGGATTAGCACCAGTCATCGCAGTAGTAGCCGCAGCGTTACCAGCACCGCCAAAACCACCCATAAACGAACCACCTACGCCACCTAGCACACCACCTAGCAGCGCACCTTGTAGTGGATTACGACGGTTCGTCATAGCTCCCATAGCAGAGCCAATCAGAATCGGAGCAGCAGCAGCACCCATTATTTACCTCCCTGCGGTGTACTCGTGGTCTTAGTCTCCAGAGGCGCACCATAGAATACGTTAGCAGCACGTTGCAATCTTTGTAATGGAATATCCTGAGCAGCCAACCGACCTTGGATAGCCTGTTGATCGTAGCCTTCTCTTGCCTGACCAACCTGTAGAAGTCGTTGCATATCAGCATAGTCAGCCGCAGACATCTGCGGAGCAGCCTGAGCAGCCGCTACTTGTCTAGCTCTTTCAGCCTCGGCCGAGGAATACGCTAGCTGACCGCCCTGTTCCGCTAAGGCACGAGCAAAGATGTCCTGAGCCTTGCCAGCCTGTTGACCCATCGCAGCAGAACCATAACGACCCGCCGAAGATGCCTGAGACTGTAGGTCTTGAATGTTCTGGGTATAACGCTCACCCGCTAGACGGTTAGCCTGTTCTAAAGCCCCACCTAGAAATGGATTAACGCCACGACCTTGAATCGTAGCGAGTTGTTCGGCCTGACCAGCACGAAGCAAAGGAGAACCTCCTATAGCCCGTTCCTGAGCCATCTGTAGGGCTTGCTGAGTAGCCGCTGACGGAGATACCGCTAAGGTCTCAGGCGCACCCGGCATAGCCTTGTACAGCCTCTGAGCCTCACCCAAAGAGTATTTAATGTACGGCTTAAACTCCGGACTTATTTCCGTTTTAGTTTCTTGAGTACCGCCACCACCGCCCATGTCACACCTCGCTGATCCATTTCCGAGGCCTGAATCCGTAGGCCTTAGCTCTACGCTCCCACCCCGGTCTATGACTCGTGAAAGTTAGGTATTTGTTACCACTTTCCCTTGCCATATTTTTGATGAATTGTAAACCTTTTTGCACCATCTGATAATCATTTTCTAACGTCCAAGCACACCAAACATGGAGTTCTTCCCCCAATGGCTGCAGTACAAAGAACGCTTTGAAATGGTTATCCTCTAGTGCTACCCATAACCCTGACTTCTGATTCCAGCAGTCCGTGTACACATCCTCCACGATCCAACTTTCAGAACTCACCGCTTTAATCTTCTCTAATCCAGCCTTGACGCTAGGCCACCACTTCCTTAGTTGGTCAGGCTCGATATATTTGAATTCCGTCATCCGACAATAATGTATCCGTAAGTTTTGTCAGCAGTAGCGTTAGCCCAATGACTAATGGTTGCTGATCCTTGTTGTTGTGTAGAAACGTATAAGTTCGTTGTAGCCGATGGCGCAACGTAAGACATCGTAACAATAGCACTAGGAATCGATGGCCTGTCAGGAGTTGTACTTGTACCGTAATGCTCTAAAGAAACCCCTACATCCGTCGTTCTCCAGAATATCTCAACATAATCACCTGCGGCTAGTTCCAGAAAGAAATTCATCGCAGCAATCAAGTGACTAGGATCACCCGTACTCTTTCTAGCTGGCATATGGAACCGACTATTGGAACCAGCGACGTTAGTGCCATTCTTCTTGAACCAAATGTCAACGTCCTGACCGTCATTGGTTGTATTCTTGTACTGAAGCGAAAACTGGATGTTGTAAATCCCATAATTCCTGACGTTTAGCCTAGAACTATTGGAAACGTATATTCCATTGGAATAATCTGTTGTATTTAAGGTAACTGCGTACCCTGTAGTCGTGTTAGCAGCTGTCTGGTCTGTGGTGTCCTGAAACGCCCCATAGGGAGCCGAATCAGCCTCAGCAGCAGCAGATACAGGAACGAAGAAAATAAGGCTGTCAAAGCCTATACGCTCGTCGTAGAGGGTCGTTGTAACCGCATTACCAGTCGCTAGGGTAATCAGGCCTGTGTTATTGGTCTTTCCGTCCATAATGCCACGAACGACCTCAGCAACAGCCCTCTGATCTCCCCCAAATGGCGGTAATGTACGAAATTGCCTCATCGAGTACCCTGCTTGACTACTTCTACGTCAATTCCTACCGCTGTCTTCCAGTTATCACCTGTCGGAGTCAGTCTTAGACGATGATATTCACCGTTAGAACGGATAGAAACACGGTTTTCTGAGTCAGCGGCTACGTTAGAGCCAAATTCCACCTGCTCATTAAGCAAATCTCGGCTAGAAATCGCTACAGACGCACTTCCACCATCCACAATTGGCCTTGCTAACGTCACCGTAGACCGACCAATTGATATATCGCCGGTAGTAATGTTCGCAGTCTTAGGCTGACCAGAGAAAGCAATGATCTTAGCCCCTGAAACACCCGCAAAAAGTAGCTGTCCACCAGCAAATACCCGTGAATCCAGCGGAATCTCTAGCGCATCAATGCTAGCGTTATAGTTATCTACCTGCTCTAACGTCGCTGAAGGTGTTAGCACAAAGGAAATAGCATTAGCTGTGGTATCTGCATACGACCAACGATCTAGGTTAATCGAGTAAACCAGCATATTTTTACCACCAAAAGTATTATTAAATTTCCAAATAACTAACTTTCGGATAGGGTCAACTGTTGCTGACATTCCTGTAGGAATTTCACCCGGAATAGCGTTCTCAAAAAACCACCGATTAACCTTCTCAGCACCGATAGGCTTTACTGATTGACCGTCGCAGGAGTAAAACCCGTCATCCGCTAGGAAATACGTTAGACCGCCGTACTGAGCAATCGAGCCGTTAGAGATACATCCTAATGACCTTGAGATAGCATCAAACTGAAAGAAAAACGGGGAGCCTGTGTAGCTCATCCGATATATGGCGCGTTCTAGGAAGACCAGACCATACTCGCCACCCGCTAAACCTGTAATGTCCCCACCGTCAGGGATAATCTGCGTGTCCGACTGAGAAGCAGCACCCGGAGTCCAGTCTGTCTCATCGTTAATGTCAGACCAGTAGACCTTGTTCGTATCCGTTCCGTCGTTAGCCGCAACAACGAAATCCCGAACAACCGTGACAAACTTAGCCGTAGGTGCAGCAGCAGCTAGGTCAGTAACGTAAGTGGATACACTTATCTCGTAAGCCTGTAGCTTATCCTGACCGTTAGCCAGAATCATCTTAGAGCCGTACTGGGTTACATCCCAACTTTCAACCGTTGAATAACCAGTAGTCGTTAAGGCATCTAAACTAGCGTCAGATGAGTCAAACTTGTAAATCTGAGTCGCTCCAGCAGCAAATAACGCCACCTCACCGCCGAACTTACCGCCAAACGTAATAAGCAAATTCTGAGCAGCTGCATCAGAATAATCAGCCTCAGACCTTAGTGGCGCATAACCGTTAGCAACCGGATAACAGTTCTTAGCGTCAGTAATCGCCCCTGTTACTCCGGGCTGATCTGGTAGCCACTCACCAAAAATTAGTTTTGTCTCAGCCATGCGTCAGTTCCAGTAGGCTTTAGTGTCCAAGTGTTAGAACTTGGGCTTATGTCATCCCATGAGTCCGTTGAAGCCTCAACTACAGTCCATGAGTCATTGCTTGCAGGAATATCAGACCAGACATTCGTTTCTGGCGTTATATCTACCCATTCCTCACCAACAATGTAACCCTTACCCGTTATTGTCGCATTTGCAACGATAGATGCAATACCTTTTGCAGTTACCGATGGTGTTACTGATAGCTCAGCCGTTCCATCAATACTTGCAGGTACGTTAAAGGTTAGGAATCCAGAGGCGGTTACAGTCGCACTACTGTTAATGGCAGCAGTGCCAAATACAAGCAATCCAGCCGCAACCGATACACTTGCCGTAGAGCTGATAGCCGCTGTGCCAAAGATCGTATAGTTGGCAAGGGCTGTAACCTCAGCAGTACCAGTAATCGCGGCATCACCAAATACCTGCCTAAATCCTGATGCTGTAAATGTTGCTGTTCCGTTAATAGCCCCTGAGAAATGGACTATCCGGTAAGCATCAGCCGTAACCGTTGCTGAACATGAAATAGAACCAGCAGCACTATAGGTCAGACTTCCTGCCACAGTTACCGTAGCAGACGCATTTACAGCCGCTACAGCACGATGATCTACAACGGCATTACTAGATACTGTCGCTGTCGCACTAATCGCAGCAGACGCAAATACCGGATTGTCTCCGGTACTTGAGAATGTCGCTGAGGCTAACGGCGAGAAACCTAGCATTATTGCAATCCGCTAATCTGTGACGTTGTTAGACCTTCAATCTGACTGCTTGTTAATGATATAACGTCTGTACTTGCCAATGTAACAACCTGCTCAACCACAGTCTCAGGCAATGCGTACTTGACCCACTCCTCGCTAGACTGTGACCAAGACCACTTGTAGCCTTCTTCATCAGCAGGTTTATGGTCACGAATCACCCATCCCGGTGGATACCACCAGACAACTTCCTTACCTTCAGGAGCAACAGGTTCATCAGGAACTTCAATCCAGCCATCTGTGCCATCTGTCTCTGGCTTTGGGATAGAACCGTTTTTAGAGTAGAGCATGGTCAGTCCTTATTGCAGTGGCAGAGCCGCAGTTGGAACAGTAAGCGTTGAACCGGAATATCTTGCATATTTAGTAATTCTTAAATCATCGATGTAACCAAAAAATGGTTCAGATGTTCCTGCGCCTATATATTGAATAGCTGAAGTCAAACTATATGTTGATTGTGCTGTAACGGTAATCTTTAATGTTCCGTTTATATACGCATAAAAATTTCCACCAGAACGTACAACAGCAATATGATTCCATTGATTTATAGGCAAATTGCCGGAATCTACTGAACCGGTATTTGTATTGTTTGTTCCTGCAAAATAATTGGTTGAGTTAATTATTAAACTCAAACAGTTTTGATTCCAAATTTGAATGACTAAACCAGATGAAGCAACTAACCTTTGATAAGTGTTGTTTGCTGTGCAGTAAAAAAAACCTTCAATAGTTAAATCGCCTAATCCAAAAATAAGATTTTGGCTTGATGGAAGTGTTAACCAATCACCCGTTCCATCAAAGTACATACTCGACCCACCGAACTTACTCTGCGTCGTGCTGATCTGCGCGTTTCCTACAGTCTCAAGGACGTTCTTTGCTGTAGCGTCTGTGATGCCAGCGTTTGTGAACAGTGTGCAAATAGACGAAGTGCCAGCCGTTATTGGAGTTGTTGGCACTGTATAAATCGAAGTGCCATTGGTTGTGCTTGAGGTTTGGTACGCCGTGGGTATCGAAGTGTTGAATATCCTAAGTTGTGAAATGTAGGCGTTGATGTCGTCTGTGCTACTAGGCTCAAAACCAATCGTTAAAGCTCCCGGATTCCCGTCCGATGCGTTGTTTTGTGTACCGTTGTTTGACAGAATTCCGTTAATCATTACTCGGTAATTGTTTACCGATCCACCCCCAACGTACGTTTTTGTACATACAACATGGCTCCATGCATTAAATGGAACTGTCCCCGCGCTGGTTGTAATGGTTGTTACCGAACTACCGGGGCTTCCTGAATTGCCAAGAAAAAATGAAATTGAACCATTTGAATTAACACCAACCGAATAGTTTGGGAAAACAGAACCAGAAACTCCGCTCTTATTAACCACTACTCCGCTTCCGCTTATTGGATAGACCCAAAATTCAATACTGGCATCTACATTCCCGGTAATTGAAAGTGCAGAATTGTGAGCAACACTTAAATAATCCCCCGTCCCATCAAAGTACCCACTACCACCTACTGTAGCCGCGCTATACGCAGCAGTAGGAGCGAACGGGCTGAAGGCTTGGACGGATGGTGTTCCGCTAGGCGTAAAGACGAGTGCATTGCTGCTGTTATCAAGGAATCTGTTCGACTGACAGGTAAGAACTGTCGTGCCAGTAATCGCGGTTAATGTAGCCGTCGGAACAGTTATCGAAGACGAAGATGCGCTGTAGGGTAGTGTCGAACCCTTGATAATTCGAACATTTGAAACGTAACCATCCAAATATCTACCTAGAGCTGTACCTTCCCCACCAATCCACAACGGATTTGTTGGGTTTGGGTTTGTCGATGATGTGGCTGTCGCGCCTCTTGTGCCATTTACAAACAATGAAACAGTCGTTCCTGTGCGAACAGCAGCAATATGATTCCATGTATTAACAACAAGGCCGGAAGTCGCTTCCACAAAAAAACTATCTGTCATGTAAAAAGATACATATCCAGCAGTGTTTGTTCCACCAGAAGTTCTGTTTAAATTGAACATCCAGTAATTGCTTGCGCTGTATCCTGTTGCAACAGGGGCATAAACAGCTGTTCCAGTAGGATACACAAAAAACTCAACGCAAAAATCATTAGTGTTTCCAGATGGTGCGCCAAAGTTAAACGCGCTATTGTTTGGCGTAGAAATAACAGAACTAGCGGACGCAACAAAAAAGTTCCCCCACCCAGTCTGACTAAACGGCGAGAACGTACCCTGCGTCGTGTTGCCGTTGCGGGTGATGGTGAAATTGTTGGACGAGCTGTCAAGGAACGTATTGTTCTGTGCGCCGTTAGTACCGTTCCCCGGCAATAGTAACGTTACTAAGTTGTAGTAAGCGTCTGTAACTACGCCAGCAACTCGCCCAATGAAAGATGTAAGAATCCCACTCACGAGACATTCCCCGATACGATACAGACGGTTCCACTAAGAAAGAGAATTGATGCAACACCTCTAGTCGCTAAAGACATAGTGGCTTTATCAGAGTCTGTTCCTGCAATGTAAGCTGTAGTAATTGAGCAGGTAATCGTTATGCTTCCACTCGTGTTGTTGGCAATAACAATCGCATCACCCTCAGAGAACGTAGCATCAGGGATCGTAATTGAACCGCTAGTGCCTACCTGAACATATTTTCCAACATCAGCCGTAGTCAACGAGTAAGAACTAGTCTTAGTGCCTACCGCTGGAATATTGAGATAGCCAAGAGTTACAGAATCAGCACTAGGTAGTGTCTGGCTAAGGTTGCTGTTAGTGTTAGCACTTTGTAAAGTATGCGTACCTGAACCACTCGCATTACCTTGAACTTTTAAGTTACTCATGTTCTTTCCTTAACCAAAAACCAGCCATGAACTACTCGTAGGAACCGTTACAGATACGCCCGTATTGATCGTAATAGGGCTTAAACTCATTCCACGATTACCGTTGCTAATTGAATAAGAACTCGAAATAGTCGGGGTTCCTTCCCAGATAGGGAATTGCACCGCATTACCAGATGTTTCCTTGTAAATAGCCCGATCAGCAGGGTACGTTACGAATACATCCTTAGTGCCAGCAGAGAAGTTGACCTTAGCATCAGAGTTCGATGACTGTAGAACCACATCCCGGCTTAAAGTGCCTGAGCCTACTGTCCCAATACCAACTTCCCACTCATTCGATCCAGACAGGTAAATGGCGTAGTACGTTGTATTTGTGTTGCCAATACCCGCTGAGAACGACTGATACCCTAGCGACGCACCATCAAGCGTAATCGTCCCAGTACCCGTAGTCGTACTGGTTTCTTTTACCCGGTCGTTTAGGACAAATGCCATTTATGCCAACGTAACGGACAGATTACCCGTTGAGATGGTGAAAATATCGCCTGTACCCACAGTCTTAGCCTCATCCAGAGCAGTATGGAACAGCAGGTTTCCAGACGTTGACGCATCCCGTAGACCGATATAGCTGACCGTTCCCCATGAAGCCGTAGCAGTTGGGAATGTCACACTTGCTGAGTTCGTCGTTACACCGTTACTAGGCGCACCAAACGTTACAGCAGTACGAGCATACGAGCCACCAGATACCTCAGTACCAGTATCCGCATCTGTAGGATCAGACGTATAAAGAGCCACATAAACCGTCGTAGGGCTTGTGTAGCTCGTGTTACGGAGAACAGCGTTAATTACAGCGTTCTCTAGATAATTTGACATCTCTGCCATGATTTACCTCACGTTATAAGACATAGACATAGGCTGACCGCTGTATTCACTCGACTGGTCAGAGTTCGTAATCGCCGTTACAGCACGATCATATAAGGTTGCCCATGTCTGAATACGGGCATCATTCATTAGGTACGGCTCTGCTTCAGCCAAAGACGCATAGAGCAAAGCATCAGGATAGTTTGCTAGGAAGATGTTGCTAGAATTGCTATCCGACAACAACGCTGGCTTGCCGTAGTACAACATCTGTAGCGTATATGTTGTATCTGGAGATGGGGCTAGCTGTATCTCAGAGCCTAGAATTGTGTAATCCACAGGCTTACCACCATCCGTTACGCGAGACTCAGCGTAGAACGAATTAGGAGCCTTGTAGCGCAATGTAGTCACCGGAGTAGTGTTCAGGTGAATATCGCGCATCTCTAAGAAGTCTGTAGGTAATCCAACAGTAGAATCACCACCTGTAGTCGATGCCGTTGCGACAATCAACATCTGCCGAGTTCTCAGGTCTCGACGTAGCCTTTCCTCAGCTAGTCGGATGAAATCGGGGATAACCGATGTTAGATCACTACGGGCTAGGTAATTGGCTACCGTAGTCTTTAAGTCCGAATAGCTAGTAAATGCCATATTATTCCTCTAACTGCTCAAAGTCTTTCCAGCCATATTCGTATGTGCCTATGTGCCTGATGTGC
>JACCDP010113774.1_pt1 | contig 16177 bp, 6 predicted proteins | sample 7445841 | NCBI WGS metagenome assembly JACCDP01 (sample SAMN15323441, study PRJNA562643) | freshwater metagenome | isolation source: river surface water | place: USA:Blue River Watershed | collected 2017-08-17 | reverse complement strand
TATTGACTGGTTGAAAAATGAATATCAAGCATTCAAGAATCAATTTGCAGTTGAGTTAGTAAATCTGTCAGATCCTAATCTTAGCACAATAGATTTAGTTGATGCAGTATTACAGTCAATTGGCGAGAGATATAACAACTTACCGCAGTTCCGCCACAGCGACATGTGTCCATGGGGAACAAATTTCAGTGAAAAGACATACGCCGTAATTGATCCCAGAGATAAAATTTATTACCTAGATCAAGTTTATATTGACAGCGTTGACAATGAACGTGCGGTAATAGTATATCTAAACGGTGTACAGCAGATTAAAAATGTTGATTACACATTCGATGCTAACAGCCCAACATTCAAGTTTACCGATTCTACTACATTAGTGTCGGGCGATATTGTTACTGTGCGAGAATATGATAGTACTGCTAATTCAGCAGTACCCCCAACACCTTCGAAATTAGGTTTGTATCCAAAGTTTCGACCCGAGATTAGAGTAGATGACACATACCTAGAACCTCAGACTGTGATAGTAGGCCACGACGGATCTTATACTCCTATATATGGCGACTATCGTGACGATGCTATACTAGAACTTGAAACACGTATCTACAATAGTATCAAAGTTGACTATCAACATAATAAAGTTGATGCTATCGCTATCCAACCGGGATATTACAGAACAAACGGATGGACTCTGTCTGAATTTAACAGTATCATCAGCACAGATTTTATCCAATGGGCAGTAAACAATAATGTTGATTACTCGACCAATATTGGATTTACCAACAGCAATCCGTTTACCTATAATTACGGTATAGTTAAAAACCAAGCCGGTACCGGTAAATTACCTGGCTACTATAGAGAGATCTATAGATATTTCTACGACACTACAACTCCGAATCTTACTCCATGGGAAATGTTAGGCATCACTGACAAACCAGAATGGTGGGAAGATGAATACGGCCCTGCGCCTTACACTAGTCAAAATACAAAACTTTGGCAAGACCTTAGCGAAGGAAGAATTCGTCAAGGTAGTCGTGCCGGTATAGATTCTAATTACATAAGAAACGACTTGCTAAACAGCATACCTGTAAATGAACACGGCGAGTTGCTTGATCCTATTAATTGTCAGTTAACAGGAACTATTCCTCCTAGCAAACTAGATAGATCTTGGGTATTTGGTGACGGTAGTCCGGCAGAGTATGCTTGGAGACGTAGTAGCGAATGGCCCTATGTAGTACAGAAAGCCATGGCAGTTCTTAATCCTGGTCGTTACTTTGGATTGTTCTATGATAACAGCCGTCTAGCACTGGGTCCTTCTAACTTTTGGTTGAATACAACCAGCGATACATTAACTAAGCCCGGAGACATTCTATGTCCTTACGATGTTAACGTCGATGGCACAGTTATTAAAGCAGCCGGCTATCTAAATATCGTATCAGAATACATGCAGGCATTTAACAAAGATGTATCTGCTACGCTGGCCAACGACTTACCTAGGCTAACAACTAGTTTAGTTTATCGTGTGGGTGGATACACTAAACTAGATAGTTTTAAGTTACAGATTTCTGCATACAGTCCAAGCTCAGTAAATCAAACTGCTTTTGTACCATCTGCAAACCTAGATCTAGTATTACACAAATCAGCACCGCAGTATAGAATTGATTACTCTGGTGTAATCATTGAACGTACCACTACTGGCTATAAAGTATCCGGGTATGATACATCTTACCCGTATTTTAGAATCTTGCCATCTGTGATCAACGCAAATAAAAAATCAGTGAGTTTTAACACTCGCGAAGAAGTATTTTTAATCTGGCAGCCAAACGTATCTTTAAAGAAAGATGACATCGTAAGATTTGGAGAAAACTATTACAGAGCTAGGCGCGATCTAGTAACTGGTACTAGTTTTGTTGCTGAAGATTTTAACAAACTACCCGACCTGCCAAGAACAGCAGGAGTTAGTGTTATACATTACAACGACTATCAAAAGAAAATTGTAACTGTTCCTTATAACAAAGAGTACAACACGATTCAGGAAGTCTATGATTTTATCATCTCCTATTCTAGATATCTAGAGTCTGTGGGTTTTGTGTTTGATACTGCTGACGAAGATGGATTAGTTGTTAACTGGAGCAAGATGGCAGTTGACTTTATTGAGTGGAGTCAACAGGGCTGGCAGCCGGGTGTAGTGATTACCTTGAGTCCGGCTTCTAAAAAGTTATACTTAGAAAATGTATCAGGTACCCTAGAAAATATCTATGATATTACAGCAGGCACCAAATTAATCACGGACCAAAACAATCAAGTATTAACTACCAAAGATTTATCGGTCATGAGACTTGGTGATACTGTAGAGATTGAAGCCAGCAATTCATCTAACGGAATCTTTAAATTTAAAGGCATAACGGTTAACTACGAACACGCTATCGTAATTGATAATGTTACAGAGTTTAATGATTTAATCTATGATCCGGCATACGGATACAAACAAGATAGGCTTAAAGCCCTAGGATTTAGAACAGGCGACTGGACTGGGCGATTAGAAGCCCCGGGATATCTAATAGACCTTGCAATCATCAATGACTGGCAAGAGTTCTTTGAATATAAGATTGGTGACGTAGTCAAATACAAAACAACAAATTATGTTAGCAAGAAAAATCATGTTAGTACAGATGAATTTGAGTTTGCAAACTGGGAGTTAATTACTCAGGCTATCGTGCCAGGCATTGTGCCTAACGCTGACTCTAAGGCTAAACTGTTTAATCAACTTTACGAGCCCGGTGTACAGCCGTTTGTTGAAGCACAACAATTAGCCGCACGACATTTAATTGGTTACCAGAAGAGAGATTACTTAGAAAATATTCTCATTGATGACACTAGCCAGTTCCAATTCTATCAAGGATTTATCAAAGAAAAAGGTACTCGGGCTGCATTGACTAAACTAGGTAGAAGTTCCTCAGAGTCAACTGGCGGAAATCTAGATGTTTACCAAGAATGGATGGTCCGGTCCGGAGAGTTTGGTGGCACTGAAAAAACTAGTTATATCGACATAAGATTAAATGAAGAAGACTTTATCTATAATCGTGTTGGTATCCAACTTCGAACAACTGCCAGCGAAGATCCTTCATTGAATACAGTTGAAGTGATCAAAGGCGATGATCAACTTATTAAATTTGATAACAACTATACAACTAACTATTTTGTACAGCGCAAACAAGACTCCGGTACAAAGAATCTTTTCAAATATAATACTGCTGGGTATCCTAGACTGGACGAAGTAACCTATACAGTTTTTAATGAAAGCGACATTGATAATCTAACAGCAGATCAACTGGCAGGATTTGAAGTTGGAACTACTGTATGGATCGGCTTTAGCGACAACAATTATTGGGATGTCTTGAGATTAACAGAAACACGTTGTAGTATTGTCAGTGTTGATGTTGACAGCGCTGACGGCGACATCATAGTTACAACAGAACCTGCACATAATGTTGCTAAAGATCAACGCATCGTTATTAAACGATTCCAACCTGCAGATTCTACTAGCCTTGTGAATCCCACAGGATTCTATAAAGTACTAAGCGTAATCAGCCCTAACAAGTTTAAGGTGTCGGGTTTAGGCCAGAGCATCACAGAGTTAACTATTGGCGATGGTACTTTATTAAAATGGGATTCGAGTAGATTTAACGATCTTAGATCGCTACTAGCATATACACCGTATGGCGGCTGGTTACCTGGAGATAAAGTTTGGTTAGACAAAGCATATAGTAACTATGTGACAACTTTTACCACGGACGGGTCTACTGTAGAATTTATCTTAGATAGCGACGCTATCGGATTCGATTATACCAGTGATGAAGTTACAGTTAAACTTCAAGGCGTTACTTTAACCCCGGGTACTGATTACACTATTGAATCGGGTATTTTAACTACAGAAGATGTGATCAGCGGTGGTCAGGAACTATATGTTAGCATTGACGCCCAAGGCGATTTATGGAGAGTTTATGAAAGATCTGCTCCGTGGAATTTAACAAATGTTGTACAGTCAAAACCTGTAACAGGCTATAATGGTTATGGTGCGAGTTGTGTAGTTACTGATCGAACTGCCGGAGTCAAGACAATGTTTGTAGGAGTACCCGTCGACGAGCGAGGTAAAGTTTTTATAGTTGATGCTATAAACTATGAACAACGCGATCTTTTAACTCCTACTATCGCAGGTTCTGATTTGGATCAGTTTGGTTTTTCGATTGCAACACAACCTAACGGACAAGTTGTAGTAATTGGAGCACCGGGTACAGTCAGCGAATCAAGTCCCAGTGACCGGTCTGGCGCAGTATATATCGCATTGAAAAATCAATATGATGCATACGCTATTAGTCAAGAACTAAGGTTACCTACCGCAGCCGATTCACAGTTTGGTTTTGCAGTTGATGTTTCCGGCGACGGACAGTTTATCTTTGTCAGCGAGCCGCTCAACGATACTGTTTATGTTTATGAAATGATCGAATCTGCCGAGTACTGGGAACCTTTAACATCATATACTCTATCTAGCCTAGATGTTTCACAGTTTGGCCATTGTATCAAGTACGACTCTGTTAACAGCCAGTTATTTGTTGGTGCACCGTATTTTAACGATACGTTTGTTCAACAAGGTGCTGTGTTTGTTTTTGACTTTGATGGCAGCAGTCTAACATTAAATCAAAGGATCGATGCTCCTGTTCTTGAACAGAACGAATTATTTGGTTTTAGTATTGATCAAAGCGTATCTACTGGCAAGATAATTATCGGTGCACCGGGTGCAGTTGATGGGGATCTGAGTGCAGTGGGCGCCGGATACCTATACAATTACAACGGCACAGGCACAGCACAATTTACTAACAAACTAATAACCCCCTATAACCAAGCATATAGTAAATTTGGCTACAAGGTCAGCATCACTGAAGACGGCGAAACAGCGGCTATCAGCAGCACCACAGTCGATCGCCCAGTTGCCACAAGTTTCGATAATAATTCTACTACATTTGATGCGACTCAGACAGAATTCCGTGACATTGTTCCAGCCGGCGGCCAAGCCCACACATTCAGTCTTATCTTAGATCAGTGGTTATGGGAACAAGAGATCGCTATACCGCAAAGTCATATACGTGCAGAACTTGGTAGCAGTTTGTTCTTTGACGCAGATTTAACTTTATATGTTGGTGCACCTTACAGTGATATCAATGATGACAATGCAGGTGCTATGTTTATTTTTGAAAGAAACACAACAAATAGCAAAGCCTGGACTATGATACATCAGGAAGAGAATTTAATTGATCCTGACTATCTTAATAAAGCATTGATATATGATATCAATACAAGTACAGCAACATCTTATGTTAATTTTTACGATCCTGTTAAAGGATTGTTTGAGTTAGATTATTTTGCAGACGCTGATATCATACAAGGGTATGATCCTGCTTATTATGACACCAGTCTTGTACAAGAAGAAGATGTTATTGCAACCAACTTTGATATATGGTATAGAGAACATGTGGGTGCGATGTGGATCAATACTGCGTCGTTCAAGTACATCTGGTATGAACAAGGTGACAATGATTACAGAATCAATAACTGGGGACAACTGTTCCCTGAATCTGATCCCGAAGTTTGCGAATGGGTTGAAAGTTTATATGCACCGTCAGATTGGGCAGCATTTGAAGCACCAACTAAAGGCGGTGTCCCCAAATACAGTTCCAATACAGCATACAACACTAAGATCATCAACGGGACACAGTATTATTACTATTGGGTAATCAATAAGTTAACATTAGAAGGTTCTAGTATTAAGTCTTATTCTGCATATGACTTACAGCAGGTTATTCTAGGCAACGAAGAAAAGAAGTTTGCAGTAGTCAATAATGACACTATGGCATTGATAAACTTTGAAAATAGTTTTTCTGCACAAGATAATGTTCTTCAGGTTAGCAAGAAGTTAAGCACCAAAGATATTCCAGCACACTACGAATGGACTATTCTTCGCGAAGGCCTGGCCGGAGATGAGCCAAGTAGTCTTATTAAGAATAAGATTCTAGACAGTTTAACAGGCCGTGACCTAGACGATAATCCTGTACCTAATGTAGCACTACCGGTGTATATGCAAACCGGTATTGGTTATCGACCAAAACAAAACATGTTCGTTGATAGAGTTAAGGCCCTACGTGCAGTACAAGACTTTATTAACGAAAATCTAATCAAATACAGAATTAACAGTGATTCGTATGACTTTGCTTTATTAAACAGTAAAGAAGCAGAGCCTTTAGAATCAGTTATAGAATTTAGTAATTATGATAATGGTAGCACGACATTTGATCGATTAACCACAAAATTTTATGACAGCATTAGTAACTATGATGAACGAGTGCTGACCAAAGAAGAATTAGGTTTGATTGATACGGATTACATCGTCGATGGCTATAAAGTATTAGTTGCTGCCGATGAAGATATATCAGGATTATGGGCTGTTTATACCTGGAATAAAACTCGCAGTGAATTCTTGCGAGTACGAAATCAAAGTTACGATTCTACCAGTTACTGGGCCTACACCGATTGGTACGCAGAAGACTTTGATCGTACAAGGTTACCAAATATCTATGTAACATCTAACCTAGCCAGACAGGGTTTAACAACTGTTACAGAAGATGCATTAATTAAACAAACTGATGCCAGCGGTTGGAAACTATATCTAAGACAATCCGGCGAGGATGTGTTAGTCGGAGAGCAAAATGGTACTATACAAGTAGCACTATTAACACCAATCGGTAACAGCGAAAAACTCACTGGTTTTGATTATGCAAGTTTTGACTCAAACACATTTGATCTAGCACCAGTGCTAGAAATGAGATATATCCTGCGAGGTATACTAGAAGACATATTCAGCAAAGATCTGGAAGTTTTAGCAAACCAATATTACTTTATACTGTTTAGATATATCTTAAGTGAGCAGTCTAGTGTAGATTGGTTGTTAAAGACCAGTTTTGTAACATTGACTAACAGTGATCTAACCTTAGATAAGCGTAAAACATATACACCTGCTAGAACACAGAGCACATTGGATTATGTAAACGAAGTTAAACCTTTCCATACTAAAGTGCGTGAGAGTTTAGATGTTTACACTCCGTTAACGGAGTACAATGTTGCTTCTACCGACTTTGACAACCCACCGGTTAGAAACGCTGATAATACAATAAGCATTTACGATCCTGCGGTACACGATGAATATTACGATACCTATCCAGGAAAATGGTACTATGACAACTATCGAAGAAACATTAGATTTATTACTGTAATCGATGGCGGATCTGGTTATACTAATCCTACGATCGTTGCAACCAACGGCGGCCATAGAAATTCTAAATTTAAAGCACAAGTCATCGGTGGACAGATTGTTGCTGTTGAAGTTATCTTTGGCGGTAACGGCTGTATTTGCCAGCCTGATTTGATAGTCACAGACAGTACCGGATCTGGTGCTCGACTATATGCGATCTTACAGAGTAATGTGCGAGACACAACAGTTAAGATTAAATTTGATAGAATCAAAGAATCAAATGATTTAGTTACTGTCGATGGCACAGAAAATTGGGATTCAAATGACTACCATGCCGCTGATCGTATCCAGCATTTATACGATCCAGTAACTGGCATGCCAGGTAAAGATTTTGGACAGTTGATGCAGGGTGTTGATTTCCCGGGCGTACAAGTACAAGGATTAAAATTTGATCGAGGTCCGGGCTGGGAAGGCTCTAACCTAGGCTGGGACACCGAGCCATGGGATAACTGGGACTTAGATGCCGCTGGCATACCTACACCCAGCGTAGATATTATTGATCAGACATTGACAGGAACAAGTTTTAGTTCGGCGACCGGTTTGAATCCTACAGATGTAATCACTGACGGCGAACACTTTGTTAGTGCATACTATGGACATGCTCCTGAAGAAAAACTGCAAGGGCAGATTTTCGATACGTTAGATATCAGGGTGTATGGTTCACCTGGCCAGGGCAGTTCTAGTATTTGGTTAGACACTTACATTGGTGATGGCACAACCACAGACTTTGGATTTAAGAACCAACCTGTACACAGACACGGATTAAAAGTCTATGTTGATGATGTAATTCAAATCGAAGGCCAAGACTATACTGTTGACTTTATCAATCAATTGGTAAAATTTAGTCCCTTACATACTCCAGCAGATGACAGCATAGTCAGTGTTTATAGTATGACACTAAGCGGTTTAAAGATACAGAGCATTAACACATTTATTACAGATGGTGAAATACGTAGTTTCTTAGTGCCGCATGCTAGCCCAGAATATGACGTTGCTGTGTTTAGAAACGGCGGAGAATTTGCTACTAGTTCTTACACAGTTACAGATTCAGACGAGGGCAAGACTGTTACTATTGTTAATCCTCCAGTTGCCGGAAGTTTATTAACCATAGTCGTTGTTGATGACACATCAACTGGGGGTCAAGGATACTCTCGTCCTCGCGAGGCTCAGATAGTAATCGCCGACGCTAGTGTAAAGACTTATACGCTGAACTTCCCTCCAGCGGTTAAAGGTCCAGCAAGTGCTAACATCTTTGTTTATAAAAACAATCAACTGTTAACACCGCCAGATACAACATATTATGTAACATCGGCTGATGTCTACGAGTATGCAATTGGACAGAATCCGTCGGTATCCGATCTCGATTTAGTTTATCCTGACATCGCTGTTTACTTAAACGGGGAGCAGTTAAACTTAGGTATTGATTTCGTTGTAGACTTTGATAATCAAACAGTACTACTAAACACCACAGTACAAACAAATGGCGATTTATTAGCAATCACAGTTAAGCGTAACTGCGACTTCTTTGTTGAAGGTAATCAAATCACTTTCTTGGGTGTATTGTCAACATCCGACGAGATCTACTATCATACATTCCAAAATCATGACGATCAAGGAATTAGAACTGAAGTATTTGCAGGTACCGGTTCGCCTACACTATCGATTGAACAAGGTTTTGACAGCCTAGCATTTGACGTAGATGGTTTTGCAGAACCCTTAGATCGTGTAACAACCGGGCAGATTAGACTAAGTCGTGCCGTATCTAACACAGCATTTGTTTATGTTTATAAGAATGGTAACTTCTTAGTACCAAATCAAGATTGGAGCATAAGCCCAACAACACCTAACACTATCGACTTAGTCGATAAAGATCTAGAAAGTTCGGATAGAATCGTAGTCACATACTTCAGCGAAGTCACTGGTAAGAGTGCGTATTCTTACAGAATGTTTAAAGACATGCTAGGACGATTTAATTACTACAGAATCTCTAGTAACGCAACAACATCATTGACTAGCACATTAGAACTCGACGACGACACTATCTACGTTAATGATGCTAGTGTGTTAGCAGAACCCAATCCTGATAAGAGATTACCGGGTGTAGTGATGATCGGTAAAGAGCGTATAACTTATTGGTCTAAAGATAATACCACAAATACGCTTACAAACATCCGCCGTGGTACACTAGGCACCGGTGTTAAAACTGCCCACTCAATTGGCGCAAGAGTAACTGACATGAGTGAAGATCATCGTGTAAAATACAATGATTCTACAGTAGTTGAGTCGTTTATCTCCGACGGCAGTACAGTAAGTTATGCTACTACCGATCTGTCAATGCCGGACGATTCAACTGCCGGAATTATTGAACGTGCAGTTTTAGTTTATATCGGCGGTCGACGTGTTCTTAGTGGATTCACTGTTACTAATCTAGATCCAGTTGAGGTACTATTTGATACAGCACCCCCTGCTGGATACAAGATATCTATAGTAGTAAAACAAGGTCAAGTATGGTACAATCAAGGAACTAATACAGCCGCTGATGGACTGGGATTACAACAATCTACTAAAAACGAAGCATTGTTTATATTAGATGCACCCGCTATTGTTGAGCTATAAATAATGAATATGCAAGAAAATAAAGAAAACACAGTAAAGGATAACCAGCGGCCTGAACCGCAGATGTTAGAACAACAAACTTCTGTTGTTGAATCACATATCGTTATTCGTGACCCGGACTCCGGGGAAATCATATTGAATCGAAGGGATTAAAATGTTACTAGGTCCACATAATTGTAAAGGCCACGTGAAAATATGGAACCCAGAATCTGGGGAAGTATTTGTGGATAAGAATAATGCTATTCACTACGAAAACATGAGCGTAGCAATGGCCTACAGTCTAGCCAATAGAACTACAGGATTTATACAGTCAATGAGTTTTGGTAATGGCGCAAGTGCAGTTGACCCTACAGGGGTAATCACATATTTGCCTCCCAATACTACAGGATCGGGATCAGATCTGTATAATGAAACATATACCAAGGTTATCAACGATCTTAGTGCATTGAACGATAACCCTACTAAAAATAAGATGGAAATCCGCCATGTTAGCGGTGCAGTTTACAGCGATATTTTAATACAATGTCTGCTTGACTACGGTGAGCCTGCGGCACAACAGGCATTTGATAACACTACTGATTTCAACAGTGATTATGTTTTTGATGAATTAGGTTTAAAGAGTTACGAGGGCGAGTCTGGAACACCAAAATTGCTAACGCACGTGGTATTTCACCCTGTACAAAAGAGCTTAAACCGTCTAATTCAGATAGATTACACAATTAGAATACAGAGTTTGTCGACATTCACAGAACCAAGTTGATTGCTTTAAACTAAATACATAGAACCAAGCATATTTAGGGGTACAGTGAATGCCATATACCATAAACCTTTCAAACGGGGATATTTTAACTACAGTTATTGATGGGGACATCGATACCGATTCGACTAGCCTTGCGCTAATCGGAAAAAACTCAACTAGTTTTGGTGAGTTTCAGAACGAGAACTTTGTAAAGTTATTAGAAAACTTTTCAAACCCATCTGCTCCCAGTGCCCCGCTAAAAGGGCAAATTTGGTATGACAGTGGCCCCGATAACAGATTAAAAGTATATAACGGTACTGCCTGGCGTTCAATTGGCAGTGCCATTGTTAATTCTAGTCAACCTAGCACAACAACAACTGTTACAGGTGACTTATGGTTAGACAGTAGCAGTAACAGGTTATATGTTAGAACCAGCGCAGAATGGCGCTTAGTTGGTCCAGTCGGTAATAGTGCAGACGGCACTATGGGCCTAGTCCAAGAGACATTAACAGATACCAGCAGTGGCCTGCACAAGATAGTAGGTGTGTATTCTGAAGGGACCCGAGTTGCTGTTATCAGCGACGATGCTGAATTTACTTCGACAACTTCAGGGTTTACTACTGTCAAACCGGGTATTACACTAAACTCAACAATCTCGGGTATTAGATTCAACGGTACAAGTACATCGACAGATTTATTCGGCGGCTTTACTGCTAGCCAGTTTATGCGTACTGATGCTAATACTGGTACCACAGGCATATTAACAGTTTCAAATAACAGCGGCATAGTAGTAGGTGCCCTTAGCGAATTAAGTTTAGCAGTTGACAGTAATAACGTAAATATTTCAAACTCATATACTAATGCTAACATTAATATGAGAGTATGGAACGGTTCGAGTTATACAACAATTCTTACAATAAATGGTACTACTCAAACAGCAACGGCATCGACTGCATCAGAAGGAACAAATACAACACAATTGGCTACAACTGCATTTGTACAGACTGCTACCCAGAAGTGGGACGGGTCTAGAAAATACATTAGCACATCGGCACCGACGTCGGGTGATGGTTCGAACGGCGATATTTGGATGCAAAGGCAACCTTAATGAGTTCTAATTACCTATCACGTGTTCCTTCGGGCGCGGTATATGAAGTTACTGTTCCTGAGGGATACAATGATACGATTACTATCCACATGTGGGGCGGTGGCGGTGGCGGTGGCGGAGCCAACCGTATTTCGGCACCCGGAAACTACGGTGGCGGTGATGGCGGCGGCGGCTTTTATGTTACAGGTCCTATCCCTGTTACAGCCGGGGATGTCGTAACTGTTGCCGTAGGCGGTGGCGGTCAAGGCGGCCTGCGCGGACAAAGCAATGCAGGCGGCGGTCCTGGAGGTTATGCTCTGTCAGGCTGGCAAGGTGGCCGCGGCGGAGATGCTGGTCCTGTAGGTGCATCCGGCGGAGGCGGCGGAGGCGGCGGTGCAACAGTGGTACTTTTGAATGATGTTTTAGTTGCAGTTGCTCCCGGTGGCGGCGGTGGCGGAGGTGGTGGCGCATTAGCCACTGGCCTTAATGCACGACTAGTATCTTCTCCTACTATTGTTACGCCCGATGTAACTACTGGCTATAATGGCGCCGGCCACACAGATAATGGCCCAGGCGGAGGCGGCGGTGGCGGCGGTCGATTCGGCGGAAACGGTGGTGCAGGTGCCATAGGAGATACAGGCGGCCAAGGCGGTACTAACGGCGGAGTTCTTGTCCCTACAGGCGGAACATACGGAGTACCTAACGGAAGGACCGCCGGCGGCGTTACTACAAGATATTATGATTCGGCTACTGATCCGGGCCGTGCAGGTTTCGGAACAGATGGTGCAGTAGGAACCAACGGGTCATCCGGCGAAGCGGTTGTTATATTCAACAAACTAGCAGATACATACATTAAAGACTCCGGTGCCTGGACAAAACTTACACAACCTAGGGTTAAAGTTGCAGGCGAATGGAAAAATATCAACAAGGCCTGGACTAAAGTAGGTAGCGAATGGAAATTAGTTTTTACTACTGATATACCGGTATACGCTGAAACGACCGGCTACGATACTTCGGGTATAGGTGCACCGACAGATGCACTAGACGGGTACGAACCGTCGACACCCGCTCCGGTTCCGAGTCCGAGTCCGAGTCCGAGCCCGACACCAAGTCCGAGCCCAACACCGACACCGACACCGACACCGACACCAACACCAACACCAACACCGACACCAACACCGGTACCGGTTACACCGACTCCGGATGGCGGTGATATCGGTGACATTGGTGATGTTGAAACAGATACTGATGTTGACACCGGAGATGCAGGTTAATTATGAGTACTAACTATGTTATTAATAAAACCGACGGCAGTATCTTAACTACGGTTGTTGCAGGCACTGCGGACAATACTACAGATATTACTTTAATCGGTAAAGGTTATCTGGGATTCGGTGAAGCAGTCAACGAAAACTTTGTAAAATTATTAGAAAATTTTGCGAACTCTACTGCTCCGGATAAACCTATATCTGGCCAATTGTGGTACGATTCAGCAAGTGGCCTAATCAAATTCTACGATGGTTCAAATTTTAAGCAGACTGCGGCATTTTATTTTGAACCTTCTGAACCTGACAATCCAGTAGAAGGTGAATTTTGGTTCAACACAGTTACAAACAAGTTTTTTGTCTACTATAATGATCAATGGAGAGCTATTGGCGAAGACACTGTTACACTAACTAGAACTGGTTTTGTCAGTGATGTAGTAACAGACACTGCGGGAGTTGACCATCGAGTTGGTTATATCATTGTTAACGATAAACGTGTAGCCTATGTAAGTTCTGACGATGCATTTACTCCGCAAACTGCTATTCCTAACTTTGCACAGATCAAAAAAGGTATTACACTAAGCACAGAAAGCCTAACTTACTTTAACGGTAGTAGTACACAGGCACTGGCACTATATGATGCTGATACATTAGCAACTCTTTCGGCCAGCCAGTTTGTAAGATCGGATGTTTCGACAACTGCTACTGGTCCACTGCGTGTTACTACACAAGTTCGAATTGGTGCATCAAATAATCTACGATTAGAAACAGATGCTAGTTCTAATGCGGTAATATACAATACACAGAATAATAAAGATATTATTTTAAAAGTATCAAAGAATAATATTGAGACTAGTGTACTAACTGTTAATGGACTTAGTGGTAAAATTGGTATCCTTAAAGATAATCCAAGTTATGAATTAGATGTACAAGGATCTGGTTTCTTTAACGGTAATCTTAGCGTTGCAGGCACACTAGTAGGAACTACTGCACCTGCAGGTACAAACAGCACTCGTATTGCAACAACAGCGTTTGTACAAGGTGAAAAAGTAAGTCCAGTATTCAGCGGAACACCTAGGGCTCCGACAGCGGCTATTGGTACAAATACCACACAGATTGCTACTACTGCATTTGTACAAGGTGAAAAATCTAGTCCAGCATTCACTGGTATACCTACAGCACCTACTGCATCAGAAGGTACTAGCACAACACAGATAGCGACTACGTCATTTGTGCAGACTGCTACTAACAAATGGGGCGGGAGCATCAAATACGTATCTACATCGGCACCTACAACTGATGTAGGAGAAAATGGCGATTTTTGGTTCCAACGAGAAGCATAATAAAAGGAATGTGAGCGATGGCATATGTGGTTAATAAAACAGACGGTACGATATTAGCAAGACTATCAGATGGTGTTGTTAACACTACTTCTACAGATCTCACACTTCTAGGAAGAAACTTTGCCGGCTGGGGAGAATATTTTAACGAAAACTTAGTTAAACTATTAGAAAATTTTTCTAGCACTTCTCAGCCGACCCGCCCACTTAGCGGTCAACTTTGGTTCGATAAAACTTCGAACACTATTAAAGTTTACTCTGGCACTAGTTTTAAACCTATTGCTAATATCACAGTAAACACCACTGAACCAACTGATCTATCTACTGGTGATTTTTGGTTTGACGAAGCCAACGAACAATTATATGTGTTCAACGGCACAGCATTTAAATTAATTGGTCCCGCCCTTAGCGCAGGTACAGCAGCCAGCGGCTTCCAAGTTGCTGTGATCGAAGACGATCTAGGACTTAACCATACTGTAGTTAGAATGTTAGTTGACGGTACTATCGTCGGGATTATTTCTAAAGATGAATTTACACCGGCTACAGTGATTCCAGGATTCGCTGAAGGCATATTTAAAGGTTACACGTTAAACCAAGCATTACTAAACAATCAATTTTATGGTCAGGCTCAGGGAGCATTATACTTGTATGATGTTAGTAGTTCTCCTAACGAACTCGGTCCTAGTAGATTCATGCGAACTGATGTTAATACTTCTACAGAAGGATCGTTGACTGTTGAAGGTAATGTGTTAATCGGTTCAGCATCGTTATCAGTTACAGTTGATACTTTAGAGAATGCTAGTATAAAAAATATTCAAGTAGGCAAGAAACTTAGCCTAGGCGTTAACAATACTGGTGTGTTGACCAATGCTATTACTATTGATGGTGACACTGGTTATCTGGGTATATGGAACGACACACCTGCAGAAGATGTAGATATTGTAGGTAATGCTAGTGTCAGCGGCACAGTTCAAGCAGAATCAATGACTGTAACAGGCACAATTTTAGTAACAGACGATTCTACTACAGTAGCAACTACAGAGTTTGTACAAGCAAACAAAGTAAGTCCTGCATTTACAGGCACACCAACTGCTCCTACTGCATCTGCTGGTACAAGTACTACACAGATTGCAACTACGGCATTTGTAGCAAACACAGTTGCAGGATATTTGCCTACAGACGGCGGCGAAATGTCCGGTGCAATATTATTAGATCGCGCAGCCGCACTAACCCCTGCCATAGCATTTACTGAAGATCCAGATACTGGTATTTGGAGCGAAGGTTCTAACACATTTAACATCGCAACCGGTGGTGTTAGTAGATTTAAATTTGACAACACAGGCACATTAACTGTTACAGGGACAGTTATTGAATTGTCAGATAGTAGCGTTAAAGAAGAAATAGAACCTATTTCTAATGCACTAGGCAAAGTATTGAAGTTAAATGGTGTTTCTTATCGTTCAAAACTCACAGGAAAGCGTCAGATTGGTCTGCTAGCAGATCAAGTTGAACAGGTAGAACCTACACTAGTGGGTGTTGTGCAAAACGGACTGTTAGGTGTAAATTACAGCCATACTACTGCGCTGTTAATTGAAGCACTAAAACAACAGCAAGCCCAGATAGAGGAACTCAAACGCCGACTAGATGCTACTGCCCAAATCGATAAATAATTTAAAAGGATTGGCAGATGGCCTATAGTGTTAATAAAACTAACGGTGACTTACTAGTAACAGTTAATGATGGTACTTCGGATACTACTAGTACCGACAT
>JACCDP010690889.1_pt1 | contig 16179 bp, 39 predicted proteins | sample 7445841 | NCBI WGS metagenome assembly JACCDP01 (sample SAMN15323441, study PRJNA562643) | freshwater metagenome | isolation source: river surface water | place: USA:Blue River Watershed | collected 2017-08-17 | reverse complement strand
ACCTTTCTTTTGCCACACCATTCTTCTGTATAATCTGCACTTAACTTTTCAACCTCATCTTCAAGTGGTGGCAAAAGAAGTACACCTTCAAGAATAGGTGAGTTGTTGAGTGGTAAGTGGGCGATGATTTTTTTACACCCATAATACTCCACAATTAAATCTTGACTTCTTTTATAGATTGGGTTTAATGCAGCTTTATCAGTTGAGTCAAAATACCAATCCCCCACTTTAATCTCCTCATCACTTATTATAAGAAGATAGTTGTCTGTTTTAATTATGTTTTTCATTTTAATTTTTTAATTGTTTGAATGTAGTCCGGTGCTTCAGCATACCTGCCATCGATAGCCCGGAGATAATAGTCCTGAATGTGAATGTAGCATTTGATATTATCACGATATGTTTTGTAGGTTGCATATGGTCCGTACTTACCTGATACGTATTTGCAGTTGTGATGTGTAATACCAAATAGATTCTTAGCTCTCCTACCCACATTGCTCTTGCCTAACTGAGATTCTATTTCTGCCTGGGCGATTGCTACATTTGATAGAACGCATCCACTTTCTACGAGAGCTTTGGTTAAGCTATCACGATTAAGTGGTACATCATATGCCTTGGATGGTGTGATGTTGCGATAGATTATCTGTGCTTTGGGATTCTTTAGAAGCAGGAAGATATTGAATGTTATGAGGCCCAATACTAAGAGTATTACTACTACTTTTTTGAACCAGTTGTTTTTAACTATCCGATAGTTGAGTTCAGAATCTATTTGTATTTTCATATTATTAATCCTTGTTTTTCAAATTTCCATGTTTTAACTGCCGCTTTCCAATTCTTCATTTTATTCTTACCTATCATCCATCCTTTAGACTCATAGAAATTAAAGAAACGTGCTGCATTATCTTTGTGGTCCTTTACGTTCTGAGACCGAAGGTAATCCTCAACCTCAGTAAGTGTGGGAACGCTGAAACTTTTATTGGTAAGTGCGTTGACCAAATCGGGGTTAGACCGCCAGGTTGGATCAATCTTGTTCAACAAGTGCACTAACACAATCCGGATATTTTTCTCCATATAATTGTTCAATTTGTTTAATGAGTTGATTTTCTTTTCTGAACATGGTAGGAACGCTCAGCCAATTTTCAACAATCTTGAGAGAGTTGATAATGGTTGTATGGTTGCGATGTCCCATCTGATTTGCAATATTCTGCAAGGTCATACCGGCTATCTTCCTGAGGAGATAACCGTAGATGTGGCGTATTGTTACCTCATCCATTCTCCTGCTTCTTCTGTGTTCCCACAATTCACGTGGTACGCCTAGCACATCTTCGATGCATTCCTGAATCTGTTCTTTAATCTTTCTTTCTTGTTTTGTTTCAATGGTTATCATATATTTTATTGTTTAATATTTTTTGAATGGTCGAGGCGTAGAACTTGCCTCCTTTGCTTCCTTTAATTCCTTTTGTGTTTAGTGTTTGGGCGATGCTGTACAAAGGTAAGCCCTGGGCGTGCATCTCCATTACCTGATTGACAATAAGCATAGCGTTGGGGTCGGGCCTCAGAACACCATTCTCATTCACATATCCTATAGGGGGATAAGGACAATACACTTTCTTATTCTTCTTGAGATTAGCTTTAACACTACGTGTATGCTCACCGGTAACATCGGACTGATATTCTGCAAAGACAGCCATCAGGTTTCGCATAGCTTTGCCGGAGGATCCTGACATCATTGGCTCTTCGATAGAATAGAATTTAATCTTGCGATGTTCTAGCTCAGCCATGTGGATTATATTGTCCTTCAAATTACGAGCAAAACGTGTGCTGTGCCATACGATAACTGCGTTAATACCACCTTGTCTGAGTCGGGTAAACATTTCTTGAAAGCCTGGTCGTTTGGTATTCCTACCGCTGTAACCGGCATCCTCGTAAATCTTTTCGAGTGTGTAACCTTTCTCGCTGGCATACTCCTGAATGCGAGCAATCTGATTGTCTAGAGATGTTCCTTTGTCGGCCTGCATATCGGTAGATACACGGATGTAACCAACTGCTTTACTTGTTTGATTTTTCATTTCTCTTTTTGCTTAGTTTATGTATCAATCTAGTAACGTACTCTTTTCTTGTAAATCCTCTGTGTATGCATAGCTCATTGAGATATGGATAGAGATGGGGCTCCATGTAGATGCTAACCTGTTTTCTTTTCTGTTGCAACTGTTCGGGCCTCTGACGAATTAACCACTTCTCTAACCTGATTGCTTGTTCAATCCTCAGGGAGAGATAATCAAATGCTTCCTTCTCGCTACCAAATTTGGTAACGAATTTGTCGTATAACTCTTCCGGTATATCAATGTCTATCTGTTTCATTTGCTTATTGTGCTATATAAATATTGTATAAATTTAGACTGAAGGAAAAAGAAAAAGATTCCAATAGCAATTATGTACACATACACCATTATTTCATTCAGCGTTCTCATCTAATATATTTCCCTCCTCATCGATTGTCATATAATCACCGTGCTTGATGTCTAGTATTTCGTTCTCATCGTATTCCAGGGCGTATTTGATAGCTTCCTTGAGATCATCTGAGCCCCATTGGTAATAGATGGTGTAGGTTGAATCCATAGCGTACACAATGCAGAAGAAGGAAGACTCTGGACAATCAGGTACAATCTCGCTCTGAATATCTTTTGCATTCTCGATTAAGTCTTCGATAACACTTTCGGGTGTTACGCTGTCAATCAAATCATCTTCGCTGTAACCTACGCAGAATGAGTAACGTGGTACTTTTGTTTGTAGGGTAAACGGATTAAACTCTACACTACCCTGGTCGATTAGTTTGTTAATTATATTTTTCATTTCTTTTTAAATTGTTCTATTAATTTATCTTCTAGTTCTTTTGAGTAATTGCCCCTATCTACCCCTAATAAGAATGATGTAAGTATTGCTTTTCTCATATCTTCCTCACTATACATTCTTTCAGCTTGCCATTTAGCACCTTCCATAAAATCAAACCATGGGTCTTGTTCTTCTTCCCATTTATAATTTTCTACATATCTTTCAGCAGCTTCTTCAAGTGTTTCTTGTTTCATTTTGATAATACTTTAGTCCATTGTTCTGCAAAAGCATTGGCCATGCCTGGAAATGTTTTGCTCCTGAGTGTTTGTCTTTCTGCTTTTGTTTTGGCTTTTGATAGTGCTTCGGCATACCACTTAGGATGGCTTTTGCCAGAGTCAAACTGAATTCTTTCTCCCTTACCTACGATATTGGTTGGTGTGAGGAGAGGTAAGTTCTTCAGCCATAGGCAAGTTGTTTTGGTTGCCTCATCTCCGAAGTGGTAGGGTTGCACAATCTGATCAGGCTTTCTCCAGCGTGTAGAGAGTAAGCCAACAGGATTCTCAATTGCAACGTGTTTGATAGGTGCATTGTACAATGCCTTAACAAACTCTATGCTGTCGAGCATATCTTGTCTTCTGTTTGGATACTTGGGATTGGGCCTCCGTTCCTCAAAGGGTAGGTGTACATCTTCGGGATGTGATAACCACTGAACAGCACTACCGGTAAGATACGTACATGGAGGATGAGCAATCATTAAATCCCAACCTTCGTTGATAATTTCGAATACATCCCCTTGGTGATGCCATTCCGGATGACCGCCTGAACATGGAAGCAAATCACAGGAGAATGCTTCGTAACCTAAATTTCTGAAAGCCTTTGTTGTTGCTTGGCTTTCTTCGCAAGCGATTAATATTTTCATATGTTTAAATTGTTTGAAGAGAGAGTGATGAGTGTGTATTCTTTTTGGCTAAGATGGATTCCACCTTATTAACAATTGCATCTGCGTAGTAAGGAGTGCTAAGCTCTTCGAGATAAGATATTAAATCTGATTTGCTGTAGCAGTAGGACCAGGTAACAAGTTCACCTGAGTCCCAATCCAAAGCGGATACTTTGTAAACTGTCTTTTTTGCTTGAGGTATTTCAACCTTGATGTTAGCGGTCATTGGCTATACCTTTTCGTTTTAAAAAATCATTTGCTATGTCAACATATTTGCCCCTGCCAATAGTACCTCGCTTATTCGTGTCAATTAAAAATTCCGCTAACAATTCCGCCAACGAACCGCTAACAGGCGGTTGGCGCAATGCTTCGTCTTGAATTTCATTGACAATATTGCAAATCTCTTGCATATCTGTTTCGAGCAAAGTAACTCCGTGTTCTTCACTCATGTAATTAAATAACTTTTGGTATCTCATTCTATTATAATTTAGTCGTTAATAATACGCACTGCGCCAACCGCCCGAACGATACCGCCAATAGCGTATTCACCAATCTTAAATGTTTTTATCATGTGTTTTGTGTGTGCAATATTAAACTATTTTTTCGTTTTGTACAAATTTATTTTTCTTTTACTTCGTAGTTGATCCACATTTCGCTGTCTGCCCAATCCCAACCAGCGTTATTCATGTGGTGGGTAGCAAGTGCTTCCATCAGGGCCCCAACCCTATGCTCAGGATTCTCCATGATGTAATCCGGATTGCACCAATCTTCCACATCATTGCTATGGTGACTGATAAAACCGCTCCGGCTTGTGTAATTATCCTTGATGTACTGCCTAATATTTTCCTTGTTATCGTTTACCAATACCATAAACTTAAGGAAGTTCATTTCTACTTCGATGTCTATGGTATCATTGGAGAAGTTATAATACTTCGGGCTGCTAACTTTTTGGATTGTAACTTCGATGGGAAATATATCGTTGAATTCACGTTCAAAGCATTCCACATAAGCAGATGCTATTCTGTTTTTGTAATCTTCGTAATCCCATTCAAAGTCATCGTAATTTAGATCTGTACCATTCTCCTGATTGTAGGAGTGAATCTCGTTGGTTTCATCAGGTTCATAGATTGTCCCATAGAAGCCTGGAAACAGGGGGCAAAATGTTTCGAATTTCATGTGTTTATTATTTATTGATTAGTTGAAAGAATTTGGTGGCCCATTCCTCTGTGGGAAAGCGACCAATGATTTGTCCTTCGTGGTATACTCTCCACTCGACAATGCCTGAGACATATGCCTTAACGATTTGTGTTGGTGTTGTTTTCATTTAATTGATTTAAAAATGTTTGTGCTTCGGCCTCAGAACGGAATGCGTATTCCCTCATCTGCTTGCCACGATACGACTTGCCGGTATTCTTATTGATAGACTTACCACTTTTGTTGGCTACGTAGTAGTATGTAGTAGCTAAGGGCATACCATCCGGACTTTTCTCGGCCCGGAATGGTATGTACTGATTGGATTGGATTGTGTAGTTACTCATTTTCAATTTAATTAATCAACAACCCCGTTCCCGTAATAAAGATTAAAACTTTTCTTTTTGTAGTCATCTGACTTCAACCATGCTTGGTACTTCTGTTCCCATTGGTTGTCTTGGAACTTGTAATAAGAACCATTGCAATATCTCAAACGATTATTAAGTTTGTAGAACTGCTCAAACAAACCTATCTCGGTTTCGTCCTCAATGTCCTTTGTGTTGGTAATAACTGAACTTGTGTCAAGGTAACGAAAACCCGTTTCAGTTACCACACTTTCGTTTCTCGGATTCCAATAATCTAATGTTGCTTTCATGACCTAAACCATTATTCCTTCCTGATCCACTTGAATTAATTTGCAGAAATCCGGGAGATCAATAACCAGAATTCTACCATAGTCTACACTGCTGTAGTAACCTTGTGTCTCGTATCGTTTTGCCCAATCCAATGTGGCTTTGTATGCCTCTTCTGGAGAAGAGTAGGTCTGTGAGAATGATATGCTGAACCCATCCGGGCTCAGCACATCGAATTGTTTTTTACTCATATGTTTGTTAAATTAAATCTATCCTTACATCATTTATCATTTCGAATGTACGCTCAGTAATAAAATCACTTGTGAGTGCTGTGCCTAATATTTCGTAGGCTTCATCATCACTTACTTTGTAATTTTGTTTTACATCATCGATGTGCCATAGGTTATCGACATAATAGCCGGCATCCTTTAAGACTTTCTTTGCTTCTTCAATTTTGTTATTCATGATTTTAGTTAGTTAACTTTTTGTATTCACTTGTGATATTCTGCTGGAATCCTTTGTAGTTCTGAACAAACTCATCTAAAGTCTTATAAGACGCATACTCCATCTTCTCACGATGTAAGTATCCAAGACGATGAAACAGTAGTCCTTTAATTTTCTCTAGTCTAATGGTTTGACAATGCGTATTTATTTCTACTGGTTCATAGTCATACATTACATTAAGTTGATGTCTGTTTACATCTGTTTCTCCATCAAAGTAAATAGAAACATTTCCGCTACGAGGTTTTTGAATGTAGTACTCTTCTCGGAACATATCCTCAGTTCTTTTAGCAGAAAGCTGTACAGGATTAAACTCATTGTTAAACTCTTCTATTTGTCTAAAGAAGTCTTGTTCTAGCTGTTTAGCCATAGCTGCGTTAAAATCAAAGACAGACTTTCTAAACGCTTCTATGTCGTCTAAATCTTTCTTTACAGCTTGTAGGGAGAAACGACCAGACGTTTCTGTTTTAGGAGGATTTAGTTTATTAAATTCCTTCTTAAGATCTTCGATTAGGTTTTCTTGAAATTGTGTTAGGTTATTCATGGTTTTACTTCGTTAAATTGTTCTTTGATTTCATTTATTTCTTCAGAGCTCAGAACAGCAACTACATCTTCGTTATGCTTAACAAAGTCTTCATAGTCTTCATATGTACCAAACTCAATATCACCACATATTTTCTCCATAAAGTAATTTTTATCGCTCAACAGAAGAAAATAATTGTATGAGTAACTATCGTCACGAACTACTTCACCATTACTACAATTGTAGTAACCACCAAAGTCATTACCTGGTTCTTGGTACTCAGACTCGATTGCTAGAGCATATACTATTGATAACTTGCGGAAGAATTCAGATGGTGGAGACCATGCACTATCGCCACTCAGCGTAGCATCGGTATCAGACTCTCTGTTCCATTCTGCATCGAACCACTTTGTGCCAAACTTAGCGTACACATCACCATTATCAGGGACTTCGATACCAAGAACATGATGAAACGATACCCAATACAATGAGTCGTCAACTGATTTTACTTCTTTTAATCTTGCTTCGAGCAAGTCTAAACTTTCTTTTGAGCCCACGATGTGAGCCCAATTAAAACAATTGTTTGCCATATTTTTATTATTTAATCTTCTGTTAATTGAAAAAGAAATTCTGTGAAACCTTCGGGTACTACATCCGATACTGAGATTATATCTCTTGCCCAGGAGCCGACATAATCTTCGTCACCACGATAGTCACCACCGCCTCTGCCGTTACCTTCACAGGTCATGAGGGGCAGAGGATGGATACGCCATCCGTCACGATTAGGTACTTTTGATTTGTCTATGTACTGCTTAGTGCTGTGATTGATAACATACAAGGAGTCGAGCAAAGATAATTCATGCTCAGGCTTTACCTTATTTTTATCGGTGCATCTGTCATAGACATTTGTTTTGTTGCCGGGGCATTCGTCTGCATAATCCCCTGCCCACACTACTCGCTGAGGATTGTTGTGGATAAGGGTTTCAAATGATTTGACGAATGGATTCTCCATCCACGAATGTTCCATTAGTTTCAAACCGCTGTTGAAATCCCAGCTGTAAACGTGCTGTTTAACTGTCTTTTTGTTGTCGCCTAGAATGGCTGCTGAATAATACTGTCCCATGTGTTTATTATTTATTGATTTATAAATGTCCTCCGTATGTAATCTCTCCGTTTTCTTCTACATCGTATCGTGTCTCTGATTCTTGGTCAATCCAATCCATGTTATCGCTGAGACCGAAGCCGAATTCGTAGGGTGCTTCGCTTAACTTCTTGTCCAAATCTTCGAAGAATAGATGTTCGTTATCGAAAATCCAATCTTGCATTTCTTGATTAGGAATGTCTGCCGGTACATCAATAGTTACTGATGCAATTTTGTGATACACTACTCTTTGTGTGATAGTTACTTTTTTCATGTGTGTTTATTATTTAATGATTTTGAATTTAGGATAAAAGATACCGTGCTGTCTCCACCACATCCAATCTTCTGGATTGGTGATACCACTTGCATCGTGGGGTTTACGTTTTACTTCTCCCCAAAAGAAGAGATTGCTTGTGAATATCATAACTCTGCTTCGAATTCGCACTGACCTGTGCTGATTATACATTGTTCTATCTTCTTACCTAAGCCATAGTCAGCATACTCGCTGAGTTCTGAACGTGTGATGCCTGCTTTTTCAAGCATCTCATCGTTGTACCCATTGTTCTGTTCGAAGAACTTAGTGATGACTTGCAACTTGTCACCGAGTTTATCTTCGATACGTTTGAGTTCGTCTTGAACATCTTCGAGGTGCTCTTCGTAGAAGTAATAGTTAACATAGTTAGGTTCATAATGTGTACTGCCAAACCTATCGGCAGCGGTACTTGATTGCAAGGCAAACCAAAACTTGCCTTGATTGTCTCCGGAATAATAGCGTCCCATGATTATTTAATCTCCTTTCTGTTTACTTTGGTTAATGTTTGTAGGTTAATGAGTCTGTAGTCTTTCTCTTGCAGGTCATACACGGTGGCATAACCGAGTTCGCTAGGGTTGTAGGTTCGTGGCTGTGCATTGGGCCTCAGATATTTTTTGACACCTGACCTTGCATAGATAGTACGTACACTGCCGTCCTTCTTAATGAACTCTGCACTAAAGAAGAGACCGGACTTAATGATTTCGATTGCTTGTTTTTTATTCATGACTATTTAATTTTTTTTACTAGACTATTGTATGTGCATCCTTCTGAATCGGTATACACGTTGCGATGGATTTCAAAATTCTCTTGCAGATACTTAACGTGTTCATCATACACCTGATTAAATCTATCTTCGCCAAGTGCTTCACGATATGGCGTTATGTATCTTTCAAAATTCCAAGTGTCTCTTGTATAGCCACCATAGGTATAGCAACTATCAATCATGTCTCTGAGGTTTTTTTCTGTGCTCATGTTTTTATTATTTAATTAGTTGTTTCAATTCTTTTTTAATTCTCTTTGCTGTCTCGCCTTTCCATGTACCTGCATTGGATAGGAAGTAAATTACTATGCTTCTACCTGAGTCCCACCCATAATTGTCGGTAACATTTTCAAGTGATTGCATAGCCTGGAGATAGGGCAACGCTGCAAAGTGTACGTTCTGCCAATCCTGACGGATTTCTCTTGCGATTTCATTTAGATTTCTGTTCATGCTTTTATTATTTTAATTGTTCTACTGCTTATTTCGTCACCTGTGGTGGCATTGTCTATCCAATCTTCTAGCTCTTCGGCATCATCGAAGTCTATGAAGTAACCATGTTTGAGGTCATTTAGGATTTCATCTTTGTCGGCTTTGAATACGTAGCCTCTGCCTGTTAAATCTTTTACTATGTACATGATGTTAATTATTTATTTTATCTGCTGTTGTAATCATCCACTGACAATCGGATGCTCTGAGCCCCAAGTCCAGGGCTATTGGCGTTTCGAAAAAGTCTTCAGTATCTAAACGATGACTTAGATTGTAGGGTAAAACATACACGTTGCCACTTACGAAGCAAAGGATAACAATTACTTTTTTCTTTTTCATATGTTTATTTTATTTATGTTTGCGATTACTGATTCACACATTGCTGTGACCATTGCGTTGTAGTCCGAGCCTTCCATAGCTTCATCTATACCGAAGGACTCAAGGATTACAAGAATGTCTTGCTGAATTTGTTCTTTTGCTTCTTTGATTTTTTGTTCTGTGTTCATGTGATTATTTATTAATGTTCTAATATTACTACTGATTTACTACCCTTACCCTCAGTGCCTGAGCATAGCCCACACTTAGCACAATTACTACGGTAATTTTGTTCGGCAGATGCAGGACAATTGACCATATCGGAAAGCAGTTCGGGTGAAGCTACAAAGGATTTCCAACCCAATGCACGTGCCATGGCTTCGCCACATGGTGTATGGGTTGATGCCATGTAGTACGCTGAGTATTCGGGGTAAGACATCCACTGATGGGTGTAGCCTGTCCATGACTTAGCGACTGAGCATATACGTTTGACCATATCGAATGGGACGAGGATAGGTTCGCCATAAGAACCGAAGCGGACGTACTTACCGGCACACGCCTGGACTATGGACTCCATAAGTTTGGGGCTCAGATAAGGTATCGCATCGAATGTACCATACTCCTTACCTAAAGAACGTAGGGAGGATAAGAAGCCACTATACTGCATGACCTTATGAGTATAGCAAGCCGATAGCTTAGCACCATTACTCACACTAAAGGGGCAGTCAAAACATACCTTAGCATCGAGACCAAAGAAGTCCTGCATAGTAGTCTTAGACTGAGCCACTTCGAACTGCTCACGGCTAAAGTGGAATGATTGCACAATAGTCTCGCCACTTGTGGCAATTTTCTTGTTACTTGTCTTACCGAATGTGAACAATACTATCGTATCGGCCACTCTGAATACTGCTTTTTTCATGGTTCTAATGTTAATAGTGAGACTTGCTCGCCTGTACTTTCGTCAACGAAATAATAGGTGAGGTTTGGGTGTGTCAATTGTAGGGTGCGGTAAACTTCGCACGCCTTCTCAGGGCTGAGGCCGGTGAGAAAAGGATTGCCCTCTTCGTAGATTGATATTGTCATATTTTTTATCTTAATGGGTACGTATTTAGTGAATGGGGCTCGGTATAATCATTGCTACCCCCTGTATAATCTTTGTAGTGCTGTGCTGTTCTAATTAGAAGTCTGTTGTACTCCCAATGTCTCACGTCACTACACGATAGATAATAAATTTGCCCTGACGGACTTGTAAAAAATCCAGACCAATAATAAAAACCGTAGCTCAGCTGTATATCTGTGCAGCCACGTGCGGTTAATACTTTTTTGATGCGGTTAAATTCTTTACGTGCCCATGACTTAAATTCGGGGCTGAGGTCACTGCCTGAATAGTTTTTATTTTTCATTTTTCAATTATGTAACTTGCCAGACATAAGATTAACAGCACCACCATAGAGATAGTGCCAAAGAAGATTGTGAATTCCATATGTTTATTTGGTTAATTGACTGATAAAGGCGAGTGAATATATCACGGTTAAGCTAGCACAGATACATACAAGGGCGGTAAAACTTTGCTGATAAGATAGCACGGCACAGGCAAGACTGCCCATTGCACAGAAAAAAGATAATGTTTTCATGACTTTTTTGTTTAATATGTTTTTTTGTTTATGACATAGTATGTATTATGTTCGGTCTCAATTACTTTGCACACTACAAAGAACTTTTTAAGGTTTAGTGCGATACGCAAACCTAGAGGCGAAAATATACTCAGTGTATATTCTTTTTTGCTTTTTGTTATCATGACTTTTGTTTATTTAATTTGGAACACAAAAAGGGTAATGCACCCTAAACACAATACGCCCGGAGGAGTTACCCCCCAGGCATATTATGTGCGACTTCGCTTGTGTTTGGGACTCAGACCGCTTATTTGGCAGTCATAAGTCTCTCGTTCACACTTTTGATAATAGCTTTGGTATCGTTACCTGCTACTTTCAAACGTAAGGTAAGGGCAATAAGCTCAGTAAGGTTGTACTCAAAGTTACCACGCCCTCTAGGAGTATTGATAAGCTTGAGACGTGCCTGTGCTTCAACACTACAATCAACGGCAGTGTCCCACAGCTGTACACCGTCTATGACCATACTTACATTAAACGGTTCTGTGGCTTTGAACCCTGCGGCTTTGATACGCCTCATGGTATCGTAGTAGTCAAAGAATTGGTACACTAAAGCACGCTGTACTACCTGCATACTTTTTGAGGGCGACACTTCGAGGTCGAACTTGATGTTACTGCCACTGTTGGCAATGCGAATTGATACGTTTTTCATGGTTTTTTTTGTTTAATTAGGTTTGGCTATCCGTGAACTGACACGACAGTTTGTACCTCAGGCAGTCAAAGTTGCCCAGGTAGCACGGATAGTTAAATTGCACGCTGTTTTCTTACTATGGTCCGATAGTCAGTCCCACACCTCGGGCTATCGATGTCCATTTACATTGCTGAGCACGGCACACCATTTTCGTGTGTCTGTTGTCCCCATAGTGGGGTGGTTTATGCGGACAGATTTCTCCCTGTCCCTCACTCAGCGTGTACATTAACGGTACACACGCCACCGCTTTACTTCCTCTGCCCCATGGACAGACTGCGCCCTGTTGATAGGTCTTCAATCCTATCGGACTCGGTAACACTTTTGCATTTTTTCTGCGAGATGCTTGGTTAACTCTCCTCTGTGTATACAAGCCAAGGGCTTAATAGGGACACAAAGGGACTTTTGTTTTTTGCGATATGTAATTTAATTAACTGTCTGTTTTTTGTTGTTTTTTTGTTGGTTCGTTGATGCAAACTAAATACAATCAGAAAAAAAAGTCAAGTGTTTTTTGTTATTTAGAATCATTCTACGGAAGCAAAAATGCCCTCAATCCCTTTGTTTATGGGCATTTCAGCGGGTAAAAAAAATTTTGAAATTTTTTGTTTTGATAGTGTATTGAAAAAAAAATCGGCTCGCCAAAAAGGTAAAAACAGGGTAAAAAATAGGATAAAAAAACCTACTTTTATTGCATATAAAAGGGTAAAAAACAAAAGAGATGGGCACCAGGCGAGTGTCCATTTTATTAGACAAGCGGTGTCCAGGATAGTGTACAGTTTGTTTGTCCAGTTTATTGGACAGTATGTGTCCGGTTTTTTAGACAGTGCCCATTCGATTTTTGCCATTAAAGGAACGTGCGTGCGTGTGTACGTGCGTGCGTGTGCGTGTGCGTGTATACATTCGTTCGAACGTGTAAGCCGTTTCAGTTTCAATTTTCGATTAAGTTCTAATTTAAGCCCATGCATAAAGGTTTGTAGTATTTAATCGACAAAGGCCATAGGCACATGGGGGGGTGCTTTTTTATGCACCGCCAGACCTTACGCAACGTATTTCTACCTCCACCCCCCACACAAACTTTTAATCCCAGGACATAAAAAATCTGGAAAAATCCATTCAGAGGGGGGGCTTATTTTAAACCGGGGGTATATTTTTGGGGGGTAAGCAAATGTAGTGATAACTATTTTTGCTTATCTTTGTCATATGATTGATTTAATAAGGGAGGACAGATTAATCAAGTCTATGCTTAGTCGTATGCCGGAGATTGACGGCAGTGATGCGGTTATTTTGGCTGTTGAACCTGAGCGCAGTGGGATACTGGCCCAGCGACTTGCTCATGCTATTTCTGTACCTACTTATTTGCCGGTAGTTTTATCTGTGGACATTCCTGATGATAGGACTGAGGAGTCTTATTTGAAACTCTTTGGAATTTCTGCTGCTTCATTCCGGGCACGCTTTCATACTATAATTATATGCTCTACCTATACGTGTCCTTTTTTGGATAAGCTAAAGAATGTGCTATTTGATTTGGGGTACGAGAATGATGATCTGGTGTTTATGTCTATAGCTGAACATTGGGACTCAGACTTTCGTGCTAATGTGGTTGGGGAGTATGTAGATAAGAAGCCTATATTTTATTGGGAGAAACAATATGAAAAAGTTACAACAGATTCTTAATGCTAAGGGGGCTCAACTTACCGAGGATGGTATTATTGGTCCTCGTACTCTTACTGCTCTTGATTGGTATATTACTAATAGGATTAATGCCAATAAGTGGCTGAGGCCCAAAGATGGGCTCGTGTTTTTAAGGACAGACGCAGTCTTCTCCAACACCTTTGACGATTACTGTGCTGTGTATAAAGGAGGGGTGTGTGTAGCAGTTGTACCATGTTCTACTACAGCTGGCGATAAGTATGTCTTTTCTCCTATTACCCATATGGGAATAACCGGGACCGCAGTAGCTGCCGAGCAGCAAGTAATCGGATCACATCGTTTTGTTACTAATAAGAAGTGGTCTACTCTCTGGCTCGGAGCCCCATACTTTCAACAAGTACTGCCCATCACCATATGGAGAGATGGCAACAGAGATAGAAGTATGGACCGGGTAAATAAGCAGTTTGGCCTCTTTGGAATCAATATACACCGGGGTGGAGCATCTGCTATCGTAGGATCCTGGTCTGCCGGATGTCAGGTTATTCCCGATAACCACTGGTTTCCCATTACCAATAACTTCGTTAACGGTCAATTTATAGATTTTACGCTCCTGGAGATTTAATGACAGGCTGAAATCATCTTGGCGAGGGAGATGAGGCTATGTTTAGTTATATAACTCTCTCCTCCGCTGAAGACAACACATAGTGGTTCTTCTTCTGAACTTCTTATGTCTTCGTGTATATGGTCTATACTGTAGAATACTACGGGAAAGGTGGGTGCATCATAAATAGAACTGAGACCCAAACTTTCCAGGTACTCAGTATCATCCTCATCACCATCATTGGCGATTATGTCTAGTACTAATGGTAATTTAAACATTTTTATTTAACTGTTATAACCCATAAAACAAATAAGGCGATTATTACTCCAAATACCGCCATCCAATCCATTACGATTTTATACTCTTCCATAGTGGTGCAAATATAAATCATTAAGGCAATACCATGCAAGTTTTAATTTTTGTAGTCAGGACAGGATTCGAACCTGTATGATTTAGTTATCCATTAACCCAACTAAATCTCATCTATGGATTCATTTAGCGTCTACCATTCCGCCACCTGACTATGTGTCTTAAAAAGGACGAAGTACTTTACTTTTGTCCTCTATACGACACATTATGTTTTGCAACTTTTAAAGAGGTAATATCATTCAAAACTCAATTGATAACCTTCTATTGTGGAATATAACTCCTCTCTTACCTTTTCTAGTAATTCATATTGCTCATCAGTTAAGTTATCGTTGTACTTCATCTGAGACCGAAGGTATTGGTCAAAGGTGTGAACAACCAAGTACCACTTAGTACCTTCTACCGCAAAACGAAAATCGTCCTGATCATCAGGGAGATTAAATTTAAGTATAGCTTCCATTTTCTATTTCTTTTTCTATTTCAGTCCAAAAACGATGGGGCTCAGACAGGTTTATCTTCCCCATTCTTTCTACGTCTACCAACTCTTCTTTTATTTTCTTTATCGTGTACTTGAGTATCCTCTTCGCTAGTACCGGGTCCATGTTCATCTTCAGACTCTGTACTTCCTGGTACATCTGCTGCGCTGTTTGCTGTATCATTTTGTTTGTGTTGTAATGCTTCCTTTATGGCGAATAAATCTGTCATAGATACGGAGGTTGATCTCAATCCTTCTCCAGCTTCTATACAAGTAATAGCGTCTCGCAGATCTCTGCAATCCACTGGGTAATTATCCATGGTCTTCTTCAGTACGGATTCAGATATGATAATCTGATCGTTATGCATAGCCCAGGCAAATGTCTTGGCATATCGCAGATACTGTTTAGCGTTTATCTTACTTTTCATCTTTCTTTCTTTCTCCTTTTACTTCCCAGTAGTGATTACAAGTACCGTCCTCTTTTACTGGTGCTTCCATGAAGTAAGATTGATACTCTGAGGCCGGAGCCAAAAAACGATAACAGCTCCTCTTCTTCTTACAACCTTTTCCGCTGCATTTTGTTATATCACTCATAGGGCAAATATAATACTATTTTTTATAATAAACGATCTTTGAAGAAGGTATGATTAAAGTAATCTTCTGCTGTTGCAAATGGATGCATTACCTCTAGTGTTCCGTGTATCCATGCGTTCATAATCTCTTCCTTTTCCGCTCTGAGCCCCGGACGCAAGTAAGTGGCGATTATATAGGATCGGGTCTCAGGACTGATTGCTTCATCCCCCTTAATCTTTTCAATTATATCTTCTATTGTTGTGTCCATTTCATTTGTTTTGCTAGTTCAGCTATATCCTGGAATAATTTACGGATTAAAGCAGAATTCAATTTTACAAATACGGTCAGAAGCTTAGTGCCTTTCTTTTCCTTACCTCTTAGCTTGCGTCTATTTTTTGCGTAGTGTTTCATTTTACTATTTTATACCACAAATGTATGGCTGTTGTTTTGATTATTTCGTATATGGCTATGGTCAGGAGTATTTTCATTTGTTACCTCCGTATGTTTTATAAATCAATTGATTGATGT
>JACCDP010835290.1_pt1 | contig 16182 bp, 15 predicted proteins | sample 7445841 | NCBI WGS metagenome assembly JACCDP01 (sample SAMN15323441, study PRJNA562643) | freshwater metagenome | isolation source: river surface water | place: USA:Blue River Watershed | collected 2017-08-17 | reverse complement strand
GTCACTAGGGATGAAAAAGCTTAATTATAATGTCGATTTCAATGGAAGCACTATATTAGGAAATCATCTAAAATGAAAGTATTAGTTACAGGTGGCTGCGGTTTTATAGGGCATCATTTGGTAGATGAACTAGTCGACCAAGACCATGAAGTAATCGTCATCGATAATTTATCGGCTGATAATGATAAATTTTATATCAATGATAAAGCCAAATACGTATTCGCAGACATAAGAGAAGACTTAGCAATCTCAAAATACTTCCGGAACGTAAACCACGTCTTTCATCTTGCAGCAGAAGCTAGAATCCAACCATCTATAGAAAATCCAAAACAAGCAACCTCAGTGAATGTTTTGGGAACATTATCAGTATTACAAGCGTGCGTGGAAAACAATGTTAAAAGAATCACTTATTCATCAACATCTTCAGTATATGGATTAACGACACAATTTCCGACTAGTGAAACTACTCCTTTAGATTGCCTTAATCCGTATGCCACCAGCAAGCTGGGCGGTGAAGAATTAGTCAAATGCTTCACTAAGATACACGGATTAGATGCGTGTATACTACGTTATTTTAACGTCTTTGGCGAAGAAAGCCCTGTGACTGGGCCATATTCATTAGTGATAGGAATCTTTTTGTCGCAACTCAAATCAGATTTACCATTGACAGTCGTAGGAGATGGATTAAATTTAAGAGATTTCGTATATGTCAAAGACGTTGCAAGTGTCAATATCCTCACTATGAATCACCAAGATCGATTAAATGGTGAAATATTCAATATCGGATCTGGTACAACCATAGCCATTCTAGAAGTAGCCCAACTAATATCACGCAACATTACGTTCATCCCTCATCGAGTTGGTGAGGCTAGAACTACACTAGCTGATATAAATAAAGCAAAATCAGTACTTGGTTGGACTCCTAAAACTACATTAATAGAGTGGTTGAAAAGTCAGTGAAATCGCAATGGTATGATCTAAATGATTATAGCAAGCCATTCATCACAGGTAATGGATTCGCATCATATTGCAAACATGTGATTAATTACAACGGATACCAAATAAATCAAAATCAGAACAATAACATATACTTCGTTAAAACGGACCACTTATCATTATTTTACGACCGTTATAGACCCACTACACCATATAAACTGATCACACACAATAGTGACCACGCAATTACGTCACACTCCTATGATTATATTTTGAAAGACGAAAATCTGATATGCTGGTATGCTATAAACATAATGTTTCCGCATCCAAAGTTAAAATCTATCCCGATTGGAATCGCTAATCATGGATATCAGCATGGATGCGTAGACACTATAAAACAAATAATCGACCAAAATAACGAAAAGACTGACAATGTCTACGTTAATTTCAATCTAAACAGCAACAGAGAACAACGAAGCATATGCCTAAACCAAACTGGCGCTAGACTCAATCAACCAATAGAAGATGGTGGTTGGAATTCTTATGAGGGAGGATATTCACAACCAGCTAACTTTAAAACATACCTCACGGCATTAAGTAAATCAAGATTTTGCTTATCACCACCAGGTGGAGGTGTAGATTGCCACCGTACATGGGAAGCGTTGTACCTAAAGACAATACCCATTGTCCTCAATTATCAGTATGCAGTACAACATTCAGGCGTTCCAATGATAAGATTAGATAGTTGGGAAGAATATAAAAACTATAAATTCGACCAAGAACTGTACGATCGTATTTGGAACAGTTATAACATATCAGACCTGTACTTATCAAATTATTTCAATTCTCGTATTTGAATTAAATAAACGGAGTACTATAATGGCTAAAATTGCTATTTGTGCTGATGTACATTTCGGTGTGTCAGGAAGATTGCAAGATATTCTTTGGTCAGTAAGAGTCATCAGAGAATATTGTAAGGTAGCACAAGTAGACACGGTCATCGTTCTTGGAGACTTATTTCACGATAGAAGATCTATAGAAATTGATGTATTATCAACTGCTGTTAGCTTTTTCGAAGACACGGTTAACAAATACGGACAACAATGGATTGCGTTCCCAGGCAATCATGATATGTTCCTCAGGCACTCTTGGGACGTTAACAGTTTGTCAGTACTAAAAAAACACCTTACAATTATCGAAGACATTAAACTATTAACAATAGACGACGCAAGGTTTTGGATACTACCATTCATAACTTATGAAAAACCTTACATGAAAGTGGTAAGCAAGATAGAAAAGCAATACGAACAAGATGACGTCTTACTCACCCACATTGGTGTCAGAGGATCGACTTTGAACACATGCTTCTTGCTCAAAGATTGGTCTACGATTAACTTCGAACATAGTCGATTCAAAAGAGTGTATACAGGACATTTTCATAGCAAGCAACAAGTAGGGCACAATGTTTGGTACCCAGGTTCACCTATACCATTCAAATTCGACGAAGGAGATGTACCGCACGGGTTTTACGTATACGACACAGAAGTCAAAGACCACAAGTTTATTAACATATGGAAGGCAGGGGATAAATTCTTCCCTAACGAAACGCCACCACCACAATTTTATACTATAACGGATGAGATTCTAGACAAAGTGACATCAGAGGATATAAAGAACGGTATGGTCAGAGTAGCATTGTTAAAAAACCACACCAATGAAGAAAAGAATCAAATGAAGACCAAATTGTTAGATATGGGAGCTAAGACGGTAAGATGGATGGACCAGACACAAAAGATAGAATCTAACGTGATAATATCAGCACAACCAACCACCAATCTATTCCAAGCGTGGATAGATCAAGATAAAAATGGATTAAAAGGTCTAGACATTAAGATCTTACAAAGAATCAATGACGAAATCATAAAAGAAGGCGATGAAAAGTATACTGTAGAAGAGACAGTATGACTGAACAATTGTTCAAAAGCATAATTTAAAAAAAGATTTAATAGTATTTAATCAGTGACCCTCGGTCTGGTCCGAGAGTCGGTATAGTAGCACCATTGGCTACTTCACACTCCATTAAGTCAATCTGCCAAGATGGGTTTTTAGGGAATTCTTCTCCAGTCTTGGTGTCGCCGTTATGGATGACGGTTGTAAAAGAATTTCTGGGACGCATACAGGCCTAGCAAGGATGCTAGGTGTCTAATAGATTGACGACTATGGGTTAAGAATAGGAAACCAGTTCATCCAACGTAGCGACATTAAGCTCTGATCTATTAAGTAACGAAGCCTAGGATGGCATATTACACTCACAAGAAGAGAGCTAAAATGGAAGCGTTGGCAGCAATGAACCTATTCTTGACAACTCGAAGCTTCTGAGACACCGAATCTGATAGAGTGTACGGTTACCGTGAGTGCGGTAATGACGGCGGGCAGAAGCATTACAGTAGGGTTCGACCAGCTCATACCTCTACCCTTACAGTTATAAAGCTGGAGCTTCCCTACGAGTATTTGTGAACTCGCGACTATTAGGTTTTTTTTAACCTATTAGGGCGGGTAGAGGTAAGGAATATACTAAGTTTTTTTATTGCAGTTTTTGTTGACATTATTTTGTGTGATTCTTATGATGTCTGATTCTTCTTGTTTTATACTGAATTCATAAAGGTGTAAATCTTCTATCGCATATAATTGATGTCTTGTGTATGTCGTTATGTGAAACGCTTCTCCTACTTTTAATATCTTTATTTCTGCTTCTGAAGGGTCGTCGTCTTCCCCATAAATTAATTCAGCTTTTCCTGATTCAACATATATCACCTCATCAGCTGTTATATGATAATGCCAACTACAATTAGATCCCTTTTTAATGTACACTATTTTGCCGCAGTATGTCCCGTTATATATCCAGTCTATCCATCCCCAAGGTTTTTGCACTATCCTTCTTTCTCTTTTATCTAAGAATCTAGACATGATTCGACCTCTGATCAGGTAAAATATTTTTCATAGAGTATGGGATAAATAAAAATACAATATCTAGGCTTAGAGTAGACTATGGCTGATTACATTCCCCGTTTGCCACGTAATGTTCTTGATGGCACTGAAGTATTGGATAGATACGGGAATATATGGAAGTATAATGCGTTTGAAAATACTTGGATTTCCAAGGGTGTTATCAAGACTCACGATTTGGTGACCGAGGATAATGATGGCCTTGTATCTCCTTCAATTTATAATAAAATAAAAAAGATCGCTGAGAAGTCATCAGATTCTAACTTGTATACTAGCCTAAAAATTGTACCTGGTATTGATGCTTTTTGGTATTATTTTAGATCTGCTGATAAATTAATCAAGTTTAAGCCTGAGGGTGAGAACGCTTTAAGAATAGAATTAGACCGTGGTCGTTTATACCAAATACTCGCTAAAGCTCGTAAACCTGGCTCAAGGGGCACCCAAGGATTGCAAGGCCCTGCCGGTCGCAATGGTTCCTCAGTGGTAAGTGTGTGTGACAGTGCTGCTAGTGAACCTTCCTATTTGCCATCTACAGTTACTGCGAACCGGTTAGATTTTGCAATATTCACTCCTGCGCCATTAACTATTAATGGTCCCATCCCTTTGGTCAATAATCATGTTCCTACTATTGCCGTCCGATTGTACAAAGTAACTTATTTAGCATCTACTACTATTCAGACTATGGATCAATTACAATTAATGTCCTCTGTGATGAAAAATAGCTATCAATTATCTGATCAATTTAATATTACCAAGAATATATTGGTAAACCAAAGCCTAGGAGTACGAAGACAAGCAGTTAACGCATGCAACATCCCGCTTAGTCCAGCTATAAAACCAAGTGGTGAAAACTACTCAGAAGCACTATTGACTATAGACGTTAACCCTGTTTCACCTAATGAGATCTCAGTTACCACTTCTCCTTACTTTACCAATGTAGATGTTAAAGCAACGATTGATTCCATTAAATATGACTTTGAAACGCAAATACTATGCGGTTCTATTTTTATAACTAAACCATCTACATTTTTAAACGCTAACTATGCTATTAGGTCTAGGCAACGCGGTCCTGATGGTGCGAAGGGAAGATCAGGTGAGCGTTATATTGGGATAGAAGAGATTTTAATCGATCCTACTAACATTGAGGCCACTTGTCCTATAATTAACATTAGGTATGATAGATCGAAGAATACTCTCAATACTTTGTGCAGTAACTTATTAGAAGATGTGACAGTCGATAAAGTGAAAATATTACGCAATTCTAACACCATCACTAGTTCTTCTATTATTAATAGCATATATGCAGCTGCTCAGATGAGCTTGAATGAATCTAAATATATTCATAGGTTTATTCCTTTTATAGAAGACATTGAAATACCAGAATTAAATCTGGTGAATTGGACACCACTTCCGGGATTAATGACGAAACGTAATTTCAGGCGTCATGATTTTAGATGGGTACCGAAGACAGATGTTCCTGCTTGCACAGATGGTGCTACTTGGTATGGTCCATATGGAACTAGACCTGGTAAGTATCCGTGGGCGTTCGTTCAAGCAGAACCTCCACAAGCTGCTGATTGTTGCCAAGAAGATTTCTTTTACTGTCCCAATGTCCAAGATGGTGCTTGCGCTGGTGAAACTCCTGCGCCACCTTTTAATCCCCCTCCAGTGTCTCCACCAGTATCACCACCGGTATCACCACCAGTATCACCACCAGTATCACCACCAGTATCACCACCAGTTACCCCACCAGTATCACCCCCTAGTGCTAGTCCCTACATATCAGCAGTTATATACGAAAATCCTGCTACCAATAATCCGTCTTTCTTGTCTGTCGCCTTCAGTTCTACCGTAACTGGTAATACCGGTATGGGTTTAACTTCTAGTTCCAATGTATCCACCAAACTAACATTTAATAATATTGACCCCATAACAAACCAAACGGTATTATTTAATGTGTCTAGGACAATATACAAAGATGAAGTATTAACTTTAACCTACACCAAGGGGAACTTTAAAGTACAAGACCCAACAGGTAATTTAATAGCACTACCGCCTACCACCGTTAATGTGGAAAATCGTTCTACACTTACCTCGCCAGTATCACCTCCGGTATCACCTCCGGTATCACCTCCGGTATCACCTCCTATATCTCCCCCTGTTACCCCACCTGTATCTCCGCCACCGAGTGGGCCTGTTTTAACTTATAGTCCTATCTTCCGTAATTGGAATTGTCCTAAGACTTCTTTCACTCCTGCATTTATATATGGTGGTACATCTAAGGTATCTTGGGCTGGTTCGTTCGTTACCCAAGGCACTGCCACCACTGGTTATTTTGATGTTGGCACGATAGAATTTGGTATAAATCCTCCATATGGACCATATTTCACAGACTATCAGCAAATTGCGTGGGGGTCAAGCCCCGTAGTAAAAACGAACGGCGGCCGTTTTCAAGTCGGCGAGGAGATAATCGTTACTAATGCCAATATGACTACTGGCGTTCAGCCTCCTTGGGAAACAAACGGACCACCGGTGTCATACGATGATTTTAATGCTAATGGTACTTATGTCATAGCAGCTATCGAAGATATAAATGTGACATTGGACACTCCTCAGCGTGCTTCTCAACGTTATTATTTAAGAGCTAAGACTGACGCAGCCTGGACTGTAACACAATGGGAAACTGGCACGAATCATAGTCCAGTGATCAAGGCTGGCAACCCTACATTCCAATGTGGTTCAGTATCGCCACCGGTAAGCCCACCAGTAAGTCCGCCCACCACTGCTGCTTTTGATGGTTACTCTCTCGTATCCAACAATCCTGGTAATGTATTCTTCAATGATTATCCTCTTAATAAGACCAAAATATATGATTTAAAGAACTTTAATTATGGCACATCACCTGTGGCCATGGGTAGTGGTGCTGGTAAGATATTATTTATAAAGGGTGATTCTAGCAGACAGTATTATTATCTGTTGGCAGATTCTAACGTTCTTAACGGCAACGAATCAAAGCGAAATTATGTGACCGGCACCTTACCAGTATTTAATGCACCAGCCGGCACAGAGACAAAATATACGAATATAATTTACAGTTGGATACCCGATGGAACTGCGAATAAGACTAAATATTTTCTTGCTACTTCAGAAAATAACACAAGCTTATCTTTAAATTATATAGTCTCGAGCGATGGCATTAATTGGACACCTCAATCGTTCAGCAGCAGTGGGATAATTACATCGGTTAAATTTTTGAGTCATCTGCCAACTGGTGAAATTATCGCCATCGCTGGTCCTACCATAGCATTGGCTAAATCAATATCTGATTGGACTTATATAACTAAACCACAAGTTGTATATGATCAAACTGGCGCTATTACTAACTCGAACGCTCGATTTAGCATTATTACAATGGGCCATGAAACTGGGTCTTTCCATTCTAATACAACTGCTCAGCAATACTTGGCAGTTTCTGCAGATCGAAGAAGACTATATTCTTCAGTCAACTACGATCTATCCAATACTGCTTGGACAGAATTGCTTCCATCAACGCAACAAGACTTAGAAATAGTAGCAGTGGTATTCTTGTTCAATCAAGACAATATCAATAATGGTGATAATATTTTAGTAGCCATAGATAAGAACTTACAAATAGTGTATTCATTGAATAGCATAATCACTAGCAATCGCACCGTAAGAGTCTTTAAGACATCGGTAATTAAGCAAGATTCCTCAACGCTTGGTTACTATTTAAGAACTGCGAAAGGTGCAATCGCATTACCGGGTGAGATCATAATTTATGGTTATGGTAATCAAGTGCTTAAGTTGACTTATACTGAAATAGTGAACGAAACATTTAGAGCTACGACTATAAACATATCAGACACTGGGAATAACCCCAGCGCTGAACAACAATGGATAGCTGGAGTCGATTATGATCCAACCGGCGTTAGAACATACGATGATAAGTTCTGGAATGGAATACAAAGCGTAGCACCACCGGTATCACCTCCAGTTACGCCACCGGTATCACCTCCTGTTACGCCACCGGTATCACCACCGGTATCACCTCCAGTTACGCCACCGGTATCACCACCGGTATCACCACCGGTATCACCACCGGTATCGCCACCGGTATCACCACCGGTATCACCACCGGTATCACCACCGGTATCACCTCCGGTATCACCTCCGGTATCACCACCGGTATCACCTCCGGTATCACCTCCGGTATCACCTCCGACTGGAAGAAATCCGAATACCCCGTTGGCTATTACCAAAGACTCTTTATTATTCAGCGGCCCATCAGGGTATATTGCTAAGAATTATAATTTTAATTTGGGTACAAAGCTGGTAGCTAACCCTGACTTGGGTATCAATGCAGCTGATCCTGTGAAGGGAATGTTATCATATACTAACGATTATGTGATAGTTGCGAGTCGAGATAGTTCAAGAGAATATTATCTAGCTAATAGAAATGAATATGCAGCGGACAATCAGAGTTTTATATTCAAGAAATATACATTCCCTACTAATAGCAATAATGACGTGTTAGCTTATAAAGATTTAATAGTTATTACAGCGCCTGGTAGCACATCAACGAATATCACTTATATGTTTATAGCCAAAGCTATGAACGAAAAGAAGAATATTGGGTCGAGAAATTATATTACTTCAACTGATGGTATCAACTGGACATTGCGTGAGTGGGATACGCAAATGCTAGATAACACACCATCGTACCCAGATAATAACTTAGTATCATATCTTGGTTCAAGTGCTGGTGACGTTCTAGCCATCTCAGGCCGATATGTGGCCAAATTAGGCGATAACTTGACGTGGTCATACCATGCTTTCAATTATGCGTTTAAGATTTTAAAATCGGGATACTTTACTATTAATGGCACTAACCAAAAGCGATATTTTGGACTAGGAGTAGACGGTCAATCGATATTTATGTCAGATAGCAGCGATCTAGCGAACACTTCGTTCAATTTAGTGGATGGGCCGGGCGATTTCAGTCCAAATAGAAACACATTTGCATATTATTATAATATCGTAGTGTTTAATGGTACGGTTGCCGGCCTAACTAAAAACGGATATCGTAAGTCAACCACTCCTTGGGATAAAGCATCGTGGACGACTGTGACATTTGAATATCAAAGACCGGGGCAGACAGTAGCAGTGCCAGTATTCGATCTAATTAATCCAGTAAATGCACTTCCTGAATATCAAGGTACGACTTTATCTAATTTAGTAGGCGGCGGTCCGTATATCGGATTTGGCAATCTGAACGATTCTAAAGTATTGACATACTTTATCAAGGACAGTAATGGTAACAATGTGAACACCACTTGGATCGCAGCACGTAAGTAAGCGCGTCATGTGGGAGCAATCATGAGCGCTACAGTAATAGTGTATGCTTATAAAAATGAGTTTTTAGATAAATCGATCGACAATTTACTTGATTACACTGCGTCAGATAATTTAGATAAAATAATCATATGTATCGACAAAGAAGATTTAGAATTTGCTCGCAATGATGTAACGGTGATTAGGACTAATGGACTTGGACGAGCTAAATGTTTTAATAGAGCAGTCGCAGAATCAAAAAGCGATCATATTGTCTTCTTAAGAGCCCCATTCAAATTAAGCAATGATTGGTTAACCACATTATTAGCTGAAGTATCGAAGTTTGACCAATGTATTATTAGCCCCATTGTTTATACTTTAGACACGAGTTTATGGTGCGCTGAGAACAGACGATATAAACATACCACTATAAGATGGGATTTAAACACATATCAGACTAAAGAATCTAATAGTAACATTACACCAATAACTACTTCATATTGTATGTTGATGAGTAAAAATCATTTTTTAGATATAAATGGATTTGACGATGGAATGAATGCTGGTTATGGTGAGGATGTTGAACTATCGATTAAGAATTTATCGCTTGGTGGAACCAATATTATCTGCACTAAAACGCATATAGCGAGTGAATTCGAAATTGATGCGAGCCCTCACACGATTAAAAATAAAATGCGCATAGCTGAAATGTGGTTTAAGAGTCAGACTTCTCATATATATGATGCACTTAACATAAGCGCTAGCAATATAGACACAGGTCGATATAATAATTATCTCAATATTGTAGACAAAATTACCAATCGAACTGATGATTTAATAAAGAAATATTTTCCACACCTTGGTGATATATTCAGATTACGCTCTATCGCATTTGGTAAAAAAATGGCTATTGTATCCACCAGCAAATCATTGGATTACATCAACAAGTCAGAGATTTCTAATCATGATATAATAATAGGCATTGATCATGCTGCATTATTGTTAGAGTGCGATTATGTTATAACGGACTCTGTGATTAAATTAGCTGACATTAAGACTCGATATTCCAATGATAAACTGATATTGCCGAAAGAACTGGAAAACCGAATGTTGGGTGAATATGTCAACACAAATGATGTTATCGATGTCAAGTACCAATTTGAGTATGATCAAAAGAGTTATATCCCCATTCTGGCATACCCACCTTTTTGTGATTATGATAACATCACTCTAACAGCTATACACATTGCATTGTTCATGTCCCCTAAAAGTATTACACTATACGGCTATGATACACATCTAATAGATGGCAAGAGTCATATGGAGCAAGGTGGATATTATCACGATGGTAAACTATTACCAAATACAGAAGCCACGCAAAAACAATTTGCTTTTTGTGAATTGGGGCTAGCAAGCTTAAGTAATCTAGCGATTAAATTGAAGATACCAATAATTAAGGTATCACACTTATGATAGAAGTATCTGCGCTCATTGCCGCCTTGTCTTTCATGACACTAGCGATATGGACCATATTATTTGGACATAATCTGATAAAATTGTTGAAGGAATGTATTGCTGTATTCAGAATCAATGCCTCTAGGGTCGTGAGTGGTACACACGTTCCTTATGTTGACCAAATGGGCTTTGCGAATAATGTGGAGAAATCTGCAAAATCACAAAAGATATCAGATCTACCACCAGATGTTTTAGCACCAGCATTGAAGAACCCACCGCGACCGGCTGGCGGGATGGGCAGGAGAGTTGATCAGTAAAATGAGTCTGATCTATGTCTGAATTTAAATATGTCCCTAAACGGGCAGCGGATATAAGCAAAGTATTGCGTGAAAATAGCAAAAGGCCTATATCTTATGACTTCGCTGTAAAGGATACAATGCAAGTAATATCAAAGCGCATCAAAGAATTACCAATAAAGCCGAGATCCATAATTCAATTGCCAGCAGAGACCGATAAAGCAGATATCGATATAAATTCTATAAGTCATATTACTGAAAGTGCCATAGGTGACGCTGATGTATTTAATAGCGATGATCAGAGAGATGTTTTTAGATTGGGTGATGTATACGAAGGGAGTAGAGTCATTATGAAACATTTAGGTTTAGACATTGGCACCAAGACAATTGTAGTATCATTTAAAAATTCGAAAGACAAGACAAATTATATTTCAGAAATTAATGGATACTGGCCATTTGAAAGAGCTACTCCTTTCATTGAGAATATGCTTAGCGACCCGAAAAAGATTAGATCTGATGGAACAATGCGCCCTGCAAGGTTTATTAAACTAGATGGTGGCCAAATCGTCGTCTTAGGACGCGATGCAGAAGAGTTTGCTTATGCTAAGAATGATACATTATTGAGACCAATGTCTGAAGGTGGGATTAGTGCAGACGAAGAAGCAATGACCGTTTTGGCAAGCATCATACATGGGCTACTAGAGACGGCTGAAACAGAACTCGGTCAATTTGATGACGAAGTGAGGCTATGCTATTGCACTACGGCTCCAGCGATTAATAAGGATTCCAACCTCGCATATCATGAACGCGTCTTAAACATGATATTGGATAATTATAAATCCAAGACGAAATTGTCCCATATCACAATTAAGGAATCGCATGCAATCGTATTAAATATGAGTCCCGATGGTACTGGTATCGGCATTTCGTGGGGAGCTGGTACTGTGACTGTAAGCTATGTCAGATATGGGATTGAGATTTATTCGTTTTGCTGGGTTGGCGCTGGTGATTGGATAGATGAGCAAGTAGCATTGAGGCATGGTTACAATCCTGAGCTTTCTAAGACAAGAAAAAAGGTCTCAAAGGAAACACCTACCACAGTTGCAAAAAGAAAAACTGAAGTCGACTTGACTCCAGGAAAGGAACCTGATGACAGAGTCGGATTAGATATCGCACTTCATTACGACGTGCTTATAAGTCAGGTTATTGATGGAATTGTACAAGGATTTGCTGAAAACGAATCACAAGCTAAGATAGATCAAGAAATAAACATTTATATGGCTGGTGGCACATCATCCCCAAAGGGTTTTACGAAGAGGGTCGAAAAGAAACTAGAAGAGAAAGATATACCTTTTGCACTAGGGAAGATTTTGATCGCAGAAAAACCACTCTTCTGTGTAGCAGAAGGGTGTTTGAAGGCAGCTGAAATGTCTTAAATGCGCACTGTCAAAGACTCAGATATTGATACTATCAAGGGGATCATATGACAGGCCTAAAAGTGCCGTTTTTTGTTATATCATATGGCGATTTTGCCAAAACTAAAAAACTATTTTACTTTGAGAGAGATGGAAAGAGCCAGTGGCCGGTATTTAGCGATGCTATCAAGGCTGATGACTTTGTCAGCAAAATGCGCAATGTCTTAGACGCTGCTGGTGATAGTCGTACTTTAGCAATTCAATGCTGTTCTGATACCCAGAAAGCGATTGACATGTTGACTGTTATAATGACCTATATTATAGAATTGAAGCATGTCACTATAGACTGTGAAATGTCTACTGACGATCTTGTGGTTGACATCGACGCCTTTCTTCAGATGCTTCAGAAGTCTGTTGGATCAAATGATGAGAAATCATCATCTGACTCATAATATTGCGGGACTTTCTTTTTTCTGATATTCGAATCTTGTGTGTCCACTGTCTGATCTATTTTGCCAGGTATCGATCTCCCTCTCAGTGATTCCTCTGACTGATATTTTTCTTCGTGCATTGGTATAGGTGATAATTATTGATGTATCATCGACACTTACAGAAGGATAACTTCCATAAGACTTATTTATCTCTAGTAGTTTAGTGACAGATAAGTCATTATTAATAATACCGAGTGTTAAATTGTTACGATTGTGGTTTTTGGAGTCATTCCATAAGATATAGTTTACGTCTTTATAAGCAAAGGCATGGATTGAATGGTTTACGTTGTATATTCCCAATTCTTTTTGTTCGCTCCATAATGAACCAGTCGGCGATGAGTGATGGCGAGCATATTTGTATGGTGATCCAAAGTTTCGGCTTATGCTGTTGATGACACCACTAGCCAACCATAGCGTTGGTTGAATGCAATAGTTGCCATAACTGCTTAGATATGAATATTCAGTACCATTGCCTTCGTAAATCACATTATATCTTCCTGATTCATTGTATAATGGAAGAAAATACTTGTTAGAGTAATTCAGCGGGCGACACCGGCCCAACAGATGTAATGATTCATCAGCGAGTTTTATAGGTATACTAGACCAATATATTTTGCGATTAGAGAAAGTAAACCTTTGCAACCACAAGCTACAATATTTCCACTTGTCAACTAGAGTCGAAATCTTATCGTTGAATTCAAATTTAGAATAGAGCAGTATTATCGTCTCACTGTCTGTCCATATAACGGGGTTACCAGTACCATCGCCTATTCTGATAGTATCTAGTTGAACCCCATCTTGAATATAAGTGAGATATACACTTTGGTCTACAGCGCACTCTTGGGTTCCTGCATAAGAAGCGACAAAAATGCCATTATTATAATGGCAGATTGAAGAACAATGATTAAAATCACCAAAGGATAAATTAATTTCTTCCATGGATTAAAAAATACCAAAAGGGTTCAAAAATGGACAACAAAATAATTAGCAATTGGGTCAGACAAGCAAGATTCCGTGCTAAAAGGCATGATATATATAGCAGCATCAACATGAAAGAAGTTATGGAGATGATCGAGCAGAGTATGAACATATGTTCTTATTGTAGGAAATCTGAATCAGAAACATTAGACCACCCATTCCCATTGAAAGACAACGCGCCCAATGTCATAGCCAACATAGTAACGAGTTGTATGAGCTGCAAGGGTAAAAAGAAAAATAATGACTTATTATGGTTATATAATTCGGGACTAATTTCCGAAGATAATTATCTATTATTATTAAAGGCTCTTTTCGATAGACACAATGGTTCATTGATAAAAGATCATGTTAAAAAGATCTCTGGATTTAGCCCCACTGATTCTTGATGTATTTTAAATTAACGACACGGATGTCGCTCGCCACACATAGTCGTACCCTATATTCTTGGAGTTTAAGCCATGACGGCGATTAATAACGGTGGGCGGGTAAATTTTGATGCGAACGCTGAATATAGATTGTTACTAGCAGACGGTACAATCTCTGCAGAAATCTATATAGTCGACACAGAACGCAGTGACCGAAAAGGTCATGTCTTCATCAAAGAGAAGAATACATCAAAACAGTATAAAGTCCAGCACCGTAGAATTTTACCAGTAAACGTTGAAGGGAAAAGTGCAGTCATCGAATCTGCTGGAAAGTATAGATCGATTTGTCCTAAATGTAACTATATTGAACTGATTTTGCCAAACAGCGATCAACTTACATGCCCTATTCATGGCAAGTTCGAGTTATATTGGTTAGGAGTAAGGCCAATGTCTCAAGAAGTCTCCACTCAGCACGAAAAGCGAGAAAAAAGACCTAACCCAGATAAAAAAGCTAAGCCTGTATCTGAAAACAAATCAAAATCGATAGTAACAGTCGATGTCGCCGCAATAGCCAGTATTGAATACTGCGAGCTTTGGTATAAAAATGTCAGCTTTGACCACGAAAAATTTGATGTTAAATCTTATGTCTTATTATATGTTAATCAAACGCCACGTAAATTCTGTTTTAATACTTATAATGGTAACTTAGGAAAAAAATCTGGTCCGCTTCCAATCGCAGAATTCACACAAAATGTGTTACCACCAGATAGTAAGCAAAAACCCTGGTACATCATACAAGATTTAGATAAAATGCGTGATAAACTGACTAAGGATGGTTATATTAAGCACACTCAAGGAGGATAAAATGTTAGTATTGAGCCGAAGAATCGATCAATCAATTATGATTGATGATGATATTAAGATCACGGTCGTGGGGGTCAGAGGTAATCAACACACTGGTTATTACGTCAAGATAGGCATAGAAGCTCCTAAAGAGAGGCAGATAGATCGTCTAGAGATTTATAAGGATAAGAATGGCAGAAGAATCAATTAAAAGTGACTCTACGGAATATCACCTAACAATACTTAGGATGATGATTAATCAACTGAGTCCAGAAGTGGCGTCTTTGTTATCACAACAGTTAGACAAAGTCTGTCAGTCCATATTAGCTGAACTTGATCAATCTTCTAAATTTTGGACACAGATAAAGAACCATCTGCGCATAGAATTGTCAGATTTGCAATCTAATGTGAACTATATGCAGTTCGATTTGGAAGCCACCCGCCGCGAACGAGATCAATTACAAGCTGAACTAGATAATTCTTCCGACAATAAATAATATGCGGAGAATCATATGTACAATAAACGAATTGTCATCACAGGTGGCGCTGGGTTTTTAGGCTCAGTCGTGGTTCGAAAAATGGCAGAGCACGGATATCAAAAGTGCTTTGTGATAAGATCAAATCAATATGACCTAACTACCGAATCAGCAGTAAGGTCAATGTATGAGGAGCTTAAACCAGATATCGTCATCCATATGGCTGCTGTGGTTGGTGGGATCGGAATCAATCAACTAAAGCCAGGAACGTTCTATTATAAAAACCTCATGATGGGCACCTTACTACAAGAATATGGCCGTATAAATAACATAAGCAAATTCGTTAACATTGGTACTATTTGTGCTTATCCGAAATACACTCCAGTACCATTCAAAGAGACAGATCTTTGGGTTGGATACCCAGAGGAAACGAATGCCCCATATGGTTTGGCAAAAAAGATGTTATTGGTTCAAGCACAAGCTTATCGTAAAGAATTTAATTTTAATGGCATTTATCTTTTACCTGTGAATTTATACGGACCAAATGACAATTTTGATCCAGGCTCCTC
>JACCDP010590594.1_pt1 | contig 16185 bp, 11 predicted proteins | sample 7445841 | NCBI WGS metagenome assembly JACCDP01 (sample SAMN15323441, study PRJNA562643) | freshwater metagenome | isolation source: river surface water | place: USA:Blue River Watershed | collected 2017-08-17 | reverse complement strand
TGCAGTCACCGACACCGCACAGTGTGGTGCTCGAGCGCAATGTCATGCCGGGTGCGCGTTGGTTTGTGGGCGCGCAAGTGAACTACGCCCAACAGGTGCTGCGCCATGTCGATGCCGCCCATGCCGCAGGCATGCCGGCCATCATCAGCAACAACGAACGCGGCCAACGCCGTGAAGTGTCGTGGCCGTCATTGAAGCGCCAAGTGGCGGCGCTGGCGCTGCACTTGCAGGCCCAAGGCGTCAAGCCCGGGGACCGCGTGGCCGCTTATTTGCCCAACATCCCTGAAACCATGGTGGCGTTTTTGGCGGTGGTGAGTGTGGGTGGCATTTGGAGCGTGTGTGCGCCCGACATGGGCACCAACGCGGTCGTGGACCGCTTCAAGCAAATCACGCCCAAGGTCTTGATCGGTGTGGACGGTGTCACTTATGGTGGCAAAGACCTCGAGCGCATCAGCGTGGTGGGTGAATTGCGCGCAGCCTTGCCCAGCGTCGAACACGTGGTGCTCTATCAAAACTTGGGTGGCCAAGCCGCCCTGCCCGACAGCACCGACTGGGCCCAGGTGATGCAGCGCAACGACACCGCCAGCCAAGCGTTCGAGCCGCTGTGGATGCCGTTCAACCACCCGTTGTGGATCGTCTATTCCAGTGGCACCACCGGCTTGCCCAAACCTCTGGTGCACGACCACGGCGGCACGCTGGTCAATGGCATGACGCACAAAAACCTGCATTACGACGTGGCCTGCAGTTACGAACCAAACTCCTGGGGCGAGCGCTTTCTGTGGTACAGCTCGACAGGCTGGGTCATGTGGAATGCGCAGCTCAGCGGTTTGCTCAGCGGCACCACCTGCGTGATTTACGACGGCAACCCCGGCGGCTCCAAAGACAAGCCCGATTGGGGCGTGTTGTGGCGCTACGCTGCACAAGAAAAAATCACCTTCTTTGGTGGCGGCGCAGCCTTCTTCACCAACTGCATGAAGTCGGGCCTGGAATTGGCCAGCATCCCCGGCTTGGCGTGCGTGCGCGCCTTGGGCGCCACCGGTTCGCCCTTGAGTCCCGAGGTGCAGCAATGGGGCACGGCGCAATTCCAGCAGGTCTATGCCCAAGCAGGCGAAGCGCGCCCCGATATTTGGTGGTGCAATATTTCCGGCGGCACTGACGCCGGTGCCTATGTGGGCGGGCACCGCGACCTGCCCATGGTGGCCGGCGAGATGCAATGCCGCATGCTGGGTGTGTCGGTGCAGGCGTTCAACGAGCAAGGCCAACCCGTCATTGACGAGGTGGGCGAGTTGGTGGTGACCCAACCCCTGCCCTGCATGCCGCCCTTCTTCTGGGGCGACACCGACAACCAGCGCTATTTGGGCAGTTATTTCGACACCTACCCCGCTGGTGTGGGCCGCCAACCCGGCGGTGGTGACCTGAGCGCAGATGCTGGCGCGGTTTGGCGACACGGCGATTGGCTGAAGATCACCCCCGAAGGCCGCGCCATCATTTACGGGCGCAGCGACGCCACCATCAACCGCCACGGTTTGCGCATGGGCACCAGCGAGTTGTACAGCGCGGTCGAAGCCCTGCCCGAGGTGATGGACAGCATGGTGGTCGATCTGGAGTACCTGGGCAAAGACAGTTACATGCCCCTGTTTGTGGTGCTGCGTGAAGGCTTGCAACTGAACGATGACTTGCGCGCTCGCTTGAACGCGGCCATTCGCACCGCGCTCAGCCCGCGGTTTTTACCCGACGAGATCTTCCAAGTGACCGAAATTCCGCGCACCTTGTCGGGCAAAAAACAAGAGCTGCCGATCAAGAAACTGATGCTCGGCCAGCCGCTGGAGAAAGTGCTGAACAAAGACGCCATGGCCAACCCCGGCTGCTTGGACTGGTATGTGGCGATGGCGAAAAACCATTTGGCGCGGGTTTGAGTGGATGAATTTCAACCACTGAGTGGACGATATTCAACCACTTGGTGGATGGATTTCATCCACTATAATGCCTGAATGCACCTTCGACATATCGCCCCCCTGTTGACTGAAAGCTTGGCAGATACGCCGGTTGTGATCATCAATGGGGCGCGCCAAAGTGGAAAAAGCACGTTGGTTCAGGGGCTGTCATCCAACAAAGTTGGGCTGCGTCGCTATCTGACCTTGGATGATGCGGCGGTCTTGAACGCGGCCAAATCAGACCCTGCTGGATTCATCGACGGTTTGCAAGGTCCGATCACTTTGGACGAAGTCCAACGCGCGCCCGAGCTTTTTTTACCCATCAAGGCGGCTGTTGACAGAAACCGAGAACCAGGTCGTTGGTTGCTGACCGGTTCTGCCGATGTGATGTTGCTGCCCGGTTTGGCTGACTCACTCGCTGGACGCATGGCCGTGCTGACCTTGTGGCCACTCTCCAGTGCTGAGTTGTCAGACAGTCCTGGTTTGAACCGCGCCGATGCTTTGTTCACCGCAGACTGGTCTGGCTTGTCAATGCCATTGTGTGACCGGGATGCATTGATGACTGTGTGGCTGGCTGGTGGTTTCCCAGATGCTGTTGCCAGAAGCAGTCTGGCACGCCGCACGGCTTGGTTTGACGCCTATGTACAAGCCATGTTGCAACGCGACTTGCGCGACTTGGCCAACATCGAGCAGCTCACAGAAATTCCCAATCTGTTGCATTTGTTGGCCACACGCAGTGCCACCTTGTTGAACTTTGCCGAGTTGTCGCGCACGGCAGGTATCAGCCAAACTTCGCTCAAACGCTACTTTGCGTTGCTTGAAATGTTGTTCTTGGTGGTGCGATTGCCATCATGGCAGCGCAACCCCGGTAAACGGTGGGTGAAAGCGCCCAAAGTTTTTTTACCCGACAGCGGATTGCTATGTCATCTGATGGCTGCCACACCAGAGCGGTTGACAGCACAACCAAACCTCATGGGAGTGGTGGCAGAAAGTTGGGTGCTGTCCGAACTGCTCAAGCATTTGGCGTTCACCAAGGAGGGGTTGACGCTGTGGCACTACCGCACCCAAACCCACCTCGAAGTCGACTTCATTCTGGAGAACCGGCAGGGTCAAATCTGTGGCATTGAGGTCAAGGCCAGCACCACGGTGGACAGCAAGGATTTCAAAGGCTTGCGTCATTTGCAAGAAACCGAGCCAGCCATTTTCAAACACGGCATCGTGCTTTATGCAGGTCGCGAACTGCTCCCGTTTGGCGAAGGTTTGTGGGCGGTGCCCATGTCGGTGTGGTTGGGTTAGTGGCTTGAGGGCGCTGCACGCAAAACCCCGCAACCCCAACAATCTCAGGGCCAAACTTTCTCAAATCCACCACCAAGCCAAGCCGTTTAACATCTCTGTTTGATCAGTGCACAGACAACCGGAGTATTCATGGCCAAGACCGCATTCCACTGGGACGACCCGTTCTTGCTCGACCAACAATTGAGCGAAGACGAGCGCATGATCCGCGAAGCCGCGGCGGCCTACTGCCAAGACAAATTGCTGCCGCGCGTGACCGAAGCCTTTCGCCACGAAAAAACCGACCCCGCCATCTTTCGTGAAATGGGCGAGCTGGGGTTGATTGGACCGACCATTCCCACCGCGTACGGCGGCCCCGGGCTGAGCTATGTGGCCTACGGGCTGATCGCGCGCGAGGTGGAACGTGTGGACTCCGGCTACCGCTCCATGATGAGCGTGCAGTCGTCCTTGGTGATGACGCCGATTTTCGAATTCGGCACCGAAGCACAGCGCCAAAAATACCTGCCCAAACTCGCCACCGGCGAATGGATTGGTTGCTTTGGTTTGACCGAACCCGACCACGGCTCGGACCCGGCCAGCATGGCCAGCCGCGCCCACAAAGTGCAAGGCGGCTACAAGCTGAGCGGCAACAAAATGTGGATCTCCAATTCGCCCATCGCCGATGTGTTTGTGGTTTGGGCCAAAGAGGTGAGCGCATCGGGTGCGGTGGGACCCATCCGTGGCTTCATCTTGGACAAAGGCATGGCCGGTTTGAGTGCACCGGCCATCCACAGCAAAGTGGGTTTGCGCGCATCCATCACCGGCGAGATCGTGATGGACAACGTGTTCGTGCCGGAAGACAACGCCTTCCCCGAGGTGCAGGGTTTGAAAGGCCCGTTCACCTGTTTGAACAGCGCGCGCTACGGCATTGCCTGGGGCGCTTTGGGTGCCGCTGAAGATTGTTTTCACCGGGCGCGCCAATACACCTTGGACCGCCAACAGTTTGGTCGCCCACTGGCGGCCAACCAACTGATTCAGAAAAAACTCGCAGACATGCAAACCGAGATTTCACTCGGCCTGCAAGGCTGTTTGCGCTTGGGTCGCATGAAAGACGAAGGCACGGCGTCGGTGGAAATCACCTCCATCTTGAAACGCAACTCGTGTGGCAAGGCGCTGGACATTGCGCGCATGGCGCGCGACATGATGGGTGGCAACGGCATCAGCGACGAGTTTGGGGTGGCGCGGCATCTGGTGAACCTGGAGGTGGTCAACACCTATGAAGGCACGCACGACATTCACGCCCTCATTTTGGGACGCGCCATCACGGGCATCGCCGCGTTCGCCAACTGAGTTCGCGCATGAGGCGACGCGTCTGGCATGGGCGTCGATAATCCCCGCATGGGTAACAAACATCGGATTGTGGTGGGCTTGAGCGGCGGCGTCGACTCGGCGGTGACGGCGCTCTTGCTCAAGCAGCAAGGCCACGAGGTGATCGGCATCTTCATGAAGAACTGGGAAGATGACGACGACGACGAGTACTGCTCCACCAAACAAGACTTCATCGACGCGGCGGCCGTGGCCGATGTGATCGGCATCGAGATCGAGCATGTGAATTTCGCTGCCGACTACAAGGACCGCGTTTTCGCCGAGTTCTTGCGCGAGTACCAAGCAGGGCGCACACCCAACCCCGACATCTTGTGCAACGCTGAAATCAAATTCAAAGCCTTCCTGGACCACGCGTTTGCTTTGGGCGCCGACAAAATCGCCACCGGCCATTACGCGCGTGTGCGCCACAACCCGCAAACCGGCTTGCACGAGTTGCTCAAAGGGGTGGACGCCGGCAAAGACCAAAGTTATTTTTTGCACCGCTTGAGTCAAGCGCAGTTGTCGCAAACCTTGTTCCCGGTGGGTGAGATTGAAAAAACCGAGGTGCGGCGTTTGGCCGATGAGGCCGGTTTGCCCAATGCGCGTAAAAAAGACTCGACCGGCATTTGCTTCATTGGCGAGCGACCTTTCAGGGAATTCTTGAACCGCTACATCGCCAAAGCACCAGGCCCGATCAAAACCGATGCGGGTCGTGTGATCGGTCAACACCAAGGATTGAGTTTTTACACCTTGGGGCAACGCCAAGGTTTGGGCATTGGCGGCATCAAAGAAAAAGGCGCGCAGCGCGGCGGCGGCGAACACGCGCCTTGGTTTGTGGCGCGCAAAGACATGGCGAGCAACACCTTGTGGGTGGTGCAAGGGCATGACCATCCGTGGTTGTTGACGCCGCAACTGCACGCGGATGACTTGAGTTGGATTGCAGGCACGCCACCCAAAGCGGGGCACTACCATGCCAAGACCCGTTACCGTCAACAAGACGCCGCTTGTGCTTTGCGTTGGCCCGATGAACACATGCAACTCGATTTCCCGCAAGACCAATGGGCGGTCACACCCGGGCAATCGGCGGTGTTGTATGACGGCGAGGTTTGTTTGGGAGGCGGTGTCATCAGCCAGGCCCTGACGACATCTGTGTCCGTTTGAACCTCAACGGCTGGATCGCCATGAAAAAAGCCCCGCATGGCGGGGCTTTTGAAGTGCATGCTTAAAAATCAAGCCGCTGTGAGCCAGTAGCCTGCGTTGAATGGGCTGCTCATGCGCAGCGCCAAGGGCGAGACGTCGACCAATTTGTCGGTGGGCATTTTTTCGCCATCACCCAAATCGATGCCATGGGCGTCGGTGTCGTCAGCGGCACGTTCGGCAGCCGCGGCACGCGCGACAGAGAAAGAGTAGAAACAACGGAAGGCGACTTTGCGCTCGGCCCAGAACTCGGCGGCTTCACGGAACACGTCCAGCAGTTGCTCACGGGCTTCTTTGTCAAATTTGGCATGGGCGGGGATGTGCTCCAGCACCACGATGAAACCGGGCTGCATGCCTGATTTGTACAGGGCGTCGCTCATGCTGTCGAACAAGGTGTCAAAGTTTTTGCTGGACTGGGCTGGGAAGATGAACTGCTGAGCCGTCATGTCCAAAATGTCTTGCTTGCTTTGGGCAGAAGCCAGGTTGGCATACAAGAAGTGTTGCCCCAGTTGGGCAGCCGCGTCTTGCAGATCGGCCACGCGGAAGGCGCGGATCGACTGAACGATATTGGTTTTGACCGTACGAAGAGGCATGTCCATCGCCACAGTATTCCTAAAAAAAGCCCCCCTAAAGAGGCAGGGTTAACCCGAAAAATCAATCTGGCGATTATCGGCCAAGGACGGGTTTTTGGCAAGGGCTGTCCATCTCACCTGTGTTCGGTGAAGGGTCAAAATGTAGAAATATGTTGGCGCACACTAGCGCCAAAAAGCTTTACCTTACTGCATTGATGTCAGCGACGGTGATGGCGGTCATGTTCACAATCCGACGCACGGTGGTGCTGGCGGTGAGGATTTGCACCGGTTTGGCGGCCCCCAGCAGCACCGGTCCGATGGCGATATTGCCGCCGGCAGCGGTTTTCAACAGGTTGTAGGTGATGTTGGCCGCGTCTAAATTTGGCAAAACCAGCAAATTAGCATCGGCCAACAAACTGCTGTTGGGCATCAAAACTTTGCGCGCTTCGGTATCGATGGCCACATCGCCGTGCATTTCGCCGTCCACTTCCAGCCAGGGCGCTTGTCGTTGTATCAGGGCCAGGGCTTGGCGCATCTTCACGGCGGTGGGCTGGTTGCTGCTGCCAAAATTGGAATGCGACAGCAAAGCGGCCCGCGGCTCCACGCCAAAGCGCTTCATTTCCTCGGCAGCCATGATGGTGATTTCGGCCAATTGCTCGGCGGTCGGGTCGTAATTGATGTGGGTGTCCACCAAAAACACTTGGCGGTCGGGCAACAGCAAGGCATTCATGCAGGCATAGGTGCTGACACCCGGGCGCAGGCCAATCACCTGGTCGATGTAATGCAAATGCGAGTCGGGTGTGGACCAAGTGCCGCAAATCAAACCATCGGCTTCGCCTTTGTGCACCATCATCGCGCCAATCAGCGACAAACGCCGACGCATGTCGATCTTGGCCAATTGGGCGGTGACGCCTTTGCGCTCGGTGAGTTGGTGGTAGGTTTGCCAAAAATCACGGTAGCGGTGGTCGTCTTCCACGTTCACCACTTGGTAGTCTTTGCCCTGCGTCAGGCGCAGGCCAAAGCGCTCGATGCGCTGGCTGATGATGGCCGGACGGCCAATCAAAATGGGTTTGGCCAAGCCTTCATCCAACACGATTTGCGCGGCCCGCAGCACTCGCTCGTCTTCGCCTTCGGCAAAGCAAATGCGTTTTTTCAAACCGCGCTTGGCAGCGGCAAACACCGGCTTCATGGCCGAACCGGAGGCGTACACCAGCGACTGCAACTTTTCGCGGTAGGCGTCCATGTCGGTGATGGGGCGTTGCGCCACGCCGCTGGCGATCGCGGCTTGCACCACGGCGGGTGCAATTTTCATCATCAGGCGCGGATCAAAGGGTTTCGGAATCAAATACTCGGGCCCAAACGCCAGGGTTTCACCCGCATAGGCTGCAGCCACCACTTCGCTTTGTTCGGCTTGCGCGAGTTCGGCAATCGCATGCACGGCGGCAATTTCCATGTCGGACGTGATGGTGGACGCACCCGCGTCCAAAGCGCCACGGAAGATGTACGGGAAGCACAAGACGTTGTTGACCTGGTTCGGGTAGTCGGTGCGGCCTGTGGCCATGATGGCGTCGGTGCGCACTTTCAACACCTCTTCAGGCAGGATTTCAGGTGTGGGGTTGGCCAGCGCCAAGATCAGCGGTTTGGCCGCCATCTTGGCCACCATCTCGGGCTTCAACACACCACCTGCGGACAAGCCCAAAAACACATCGGCACCGTCAATCACCTCGGCCAAGGTGCGCTTGTCTGTTTTTTGCACGAACTGGATTTTGTCTTCGTCCATCAACTCGGTGCGGCCATCAAACACCACGCCGGCCAAGTCGGTGACCCAGATGTTTTTGTAGGGCATGCCCAACTTCACCAGCATGCCCAAGCAGGCCAGCGCTGCCGCGCCTGCACCGGAAGCCACCAATTTCACGTGGGCAATGTCTTTGCCCACCACTTTCAAGCCATTCAAAATGGCCGCGCCCACCACGATGGCGGTGCCGTGCTGGTCGTCATGGAAGACCGGAATCTTCATGCGTTTGCGCAGTTGGCGCTCGACATAAAAACAATCGGGCGCTTTGATGTCTTCCAAATTGATGCCGCCAAACGTGGGCTCGAGCGCGGCGATGATGTCGACCAGCTTGTCGGGGTCTTTCTCGTTCACCTCGATGTCAAACACATCGATGCCAGCGAACTTCTTGAACAACACGCCTTTGCCTTCCATCACCGGCTTGGCCGCCAAGGGGCCGATGTCGCCCAAGCCCAGCACCGCTGTGCCGTTGGTGATGACGGCCACCAAATTGCCACGGCTGGTGTATTTGTAGGCGTTGTTCGGGTCCTTGACGATTTCTTCACAAGGCGCGGCCACACCCGGCGAATAAGCCAGCGACAAATCGTGCTGGTTGATCAGCTGCTTGGTGGCTTGGATGGCCACTTTGCCGGGGATGGGGAACTCGTGGTATTCGAGCGCGGCACGGCGCAACTCGGCACGGGCCTCAGGACTGGTGTGGTCGGTCTGGGCCGTTTTCCGGTCAGGCATGGTCAATCTCCAAAAACGGCATCAAAACTTGTAGGTGTACTCAAGGATGGTGGCATCGGCTTCACGCGCATGGGTGTGGGCATCCCAGGCCCGAACCCAGCGGAACTCCAACTCGTGGTGCTCGCCAATGTCAAAGCTGGGGCCGAGTCGAAATTTGTTCCGGTCGTGCCCCGGGGTGCCGTCCAAAGTGCGCTGTACGCGAACACCGGCAATGAAGCCAAAAAAATCATGCTCATAGCGCAAGGCCAGGTCGGTATAACCATAGTTGTAGCTTTCGCTGGGGGTGTTGGCGTGACCCACCAAAGCGCGGACATACATGCCCCAGTCGCCGCCAAAACGGATGTTTTTGCGCACGCGCAAGGCGACCTTGGTGATGTTGGTTTTGGCCACCACGCCATCGGTGGTCTCTTGTTCACGCTCATCCATCAACAGCAGGTCAAAGCGGTTGATCGGACCGTTTGGAAACACCAAGGCGGGGATGTAGGTGATGGAATGGGTCAAGCCCATGCCATCGGGTGTTTTTTCTTCTTCCAACTCAATACCGAACTCGGGGCGGCCGCCCCACAGCAAGGTCTCGGCTTGTGCAAACAAGCTGCACGCGCCAGCCATCCAGAGAACGGCCAAGACACGTCCGTAGCGCCAGAGTGTGTTTGTCATAGAGGGGCGATTTTGCCTGAAGCTTGTTGGCGCTTGACGCCGCGCCAAACTCAGGCCCGCATCAAGGCTTCGATGTCGGCCACTTCCACCGGCACATCCCGGGTGATGAGCTCGCAACCGGTGGCGGTGACGATGGCATCGTCTTCAATGCGAATGCCGATGTTCCAAAACGCTTCAGGCACATCGCTGGATGGGCGCACATACAAGCCCGGCTCGAGTGTCAGCACCATGCCCGGGTGCAACACGCGGCTGGGGCGGGCTTGCACCATGACGCCCGTGAGCGGGTCGGCTTTGGGCGGGCTGGTGTTGGCCTCACCGGGCTCCACGTAGCTGCCGCAGTCGTGCACATCCATGCCCAGCCAGTGGCTGGTGCGGTGCATGTAAAACGGGAAGTAGGCTTTCTTTTCCAGCACATCATCAAGAGAGCCATGTTTGGCGGTTTGCAGCAGCCCCAAGTCGAGCAAGCCTTGCGACAACACCCGCAGCGCGGCTTCATGCGGGTCGTTGAAGCGCGCACCGGCGCGGGTGGCGGCTACGGAGGCATGTTGAGACGCCAGCACCACTTGGTAGAGGTCTTTTTGGGCGGCGCTGAACCTGCCATTGGCTGGGAAGGTGCGGGTGATGTCCGAGGCATAGCCGTCCAACTCGCAACCCGCATCGATCAACACCAACTCGCCATCGCGGATGGGCGCGGCGTCAGCACGGTAATGCAGCACGCAGGCATTGGCACCGGCGGCGACGATGGAGGTGTAGGCGGGAAACTGCGAGCCGTGCATCCTGAACTCGTGCAGCAACTCGGCGTCCAAATGGTATTCGCGCACATCTTGGCCGGCGCGCAGCATGCGGGCGCTGGTTTGCATGGCGCGCACATGGGCGTGGGCGCTGATGCGAGCGGCGCGGCGCATGGTGTCTTGCTCGTGCGCGTCTTTCACCAGACGCATTTCGTCCAGCAGCGTGCACAGGTCTTGCTGCGCCGAGGGGCAGGACACGCCCGTGCGGGCTCTGGCGCGCACGCTGGTGAGCCAGCCATCGACTTGCGCCGTCAGCGCGGCATGGGTGGCGAACGGAAACCAGACCGTGGTTTGGTTCTCAAGCAACTTGGGCAGCTCTTTGTCGAGCGCACCCACCGAATGCGCATGGGTCACGCCCAAGGCAGCGGGGGCAGCCTCGGGACCCAAACGAATGCCGTCCCAAATTTCACGCTCGAGGTCCTTGGGTTGGCAAAACAAAGTGGTGTGGCCATCGGCCGTGATGACCAGCCAGGCGTTCGGTTCCGTGAAGCCCGTCAGGTAAAAAAAGTAGCTGTCGTGGCGGTAGGGGAAATCGCTGTCGCGGTTGCGGGCGCGCTCAGGCGCTGTCGGGATGATGGCCACACCGCCCGCGCCCAGTTGGGCGGCCAATGCGGCGCGGCGTTGCGCGTGGATGGAGGTCATGGCGCGATTGTAGGAGGGGGCTTGTTCAACGGCGGTCGGCTTGTTGCGCGACATACTGGCGCAGCACGCCATCCATGCGCGATTGCCAACCTTCACCCGTGGATTTGAAATAGTCGATCACTTCCGGGCTGTAACGCACCGACACGAGCAACTTTTTGTGGTCCGACTTGGGGCGGCCACGCAGCGTTCGCAGTGGAACCATGTCGCGCAATTGCTGTGGCGAGAGGGGCTGGGCCTCTGGATCGGCGTTCGCGGCTGCGGTGATGGCCCGGTCCTCGGCGGCTGTCGGGATTCAAGCAAAAAATTGGGGGTCAGATTCCGATTGATTTCGAGACAGTCATTTCAGAGTCGCCCGCCATGGAGGCCCATTTTTCTGGTCTTTCGCTCAAAAAATGGCCCCCAAGCTGTGCGTCTCTTGGGGGATTTCTTCTCAGCAGGTGATACAAGATTTCGGCAAAACTTTGAATTTATGTATCATGAAAACGGCTGTAAACCCCGTCCCCGCTGACCACCCCCTCAAAACAAGGCTTTTTAGGCCGCCCCAAAACACCTTTTTCGAAACAATCGAAAACTGTCCCTGATTAAAAACAATTGGAATCTGACCCCCAATCAAGGGTTGAGCTGCGCCAAACGCTCGGGTGTGCCCACATCCACCCACAAACCTTCATAGAGAGAAGCGCTGACCATACCTTGGTCCATGGCGGCGCGCAGCATGGGTGCCAGAGGCGCTTTCACCCCCGCCGGGTTGCCCGGTGGAATCGGGCACCAGTCGGCTTCAAAGAAGGCGCGTTTGTACAACGCGATGGTGCTGAAGGTGTAGAGGGGCGGCGAGAGGGCCGGATTGGGCACCCCGCTCTGCTGAACCGATGCACCTTGAGGGGGGCTCGACCCCAGCCCCGCCTGGGGTTTGGGCAGATTGAGCGCCAACCCCGCTGCTGACAAACCAAAGTCACCCCCAGGGTTGTGGGCGGGGTTGGGCACCAACCAAATGTGCGCCAATTGCGGGCTGGCTTGAAAGTGTTCACAGGCCTTTGGCGAAAACGCAAAGTCAGGTGCATAGATGTCGCCGGCGGCCACCCAAAACACCTCGTCGAGCAGGGGCAGGGCGCGCACGATGCCGCCCGCCGTCTCCAAGGCTTCGCCCGCACCGCGTCCTTCATGGGAGTAGTGCAGCGTCACCGTGTTGAAAGCATCTAAACCTGGGACCTGGTTGGACGAAAAAAGCGTTCCAAATGCTGGTTCAATTTGGTCGCCCAGCCAACCGGTGTTGATCACAGCCGCATGCACGCCGGCCTTTGCCAAGGCCTGCAAGGGGTACCAAAGCAAGGGCTTGCTGCCCACCTTCAGCAGTGGTTTGGGCGTGAGGTCGGTGAGTGGGCGCATGCGCTCGCCGCGTCCCGCGGCAAGCAACATCGCTTGGGCGCGAAAAGCAGCGTTGGAGCTGCCCAAGCCCGGTGCGGCATCTGTTTGGAAACTGGAAAAAGCGCTGTTTGAAGGGGTGTTGCTCACGCCATCGAGTGTAGCCAGCGTCTGGCTAAAATGGTCGACCCTCCCCCCAACCATTTCTGATCGGAGCCCTCTCATGGCCAACCACCAACAAATGGCCAGTGCCATCCGCGCACTGGCAATGGATGCGGTCCAGCAAGCCAACTCGGGTCATCCGGGCGCACCCATGGGCATGGCCGACATCGCGGTGGCTTTGTGGGGCGAACACCTGAAACACAACCCCCAGCATCCCCATTGGGCCGACCGCGACCGCTTCGTGCTGTCCAACGGCCACGGCTCGATGCTGATTTACGCGCTGTTGCACCTCACCGGCTACGACCTGCCCATGAGCGAGCTGAAAAACTTCCGCCAACTGCACAGCAAAACCGCCGGCCACCCTGAAGTGGGCATCACCCCTGGCGTGGAAACCACCACCGGCCCGCTGGGTCAAGGCATCACCAACGCCGTGGGCATGGCGCTGGCTGAAAAGCTGTTGGCCGCCGAGTTCAACCGCCCCGGCCACGCCATCGTCAACCACCACACCTATGTGTTCATGGGCGACGGCTGCATGATGGAGGGCATCAGCCACGAGGCCTGCGCCTTGGCTGGCGCTTGGAAGCTGAACAAGCTCATCGCGCTCTATGACGACAACGGCATTTCCATCGATGGCAAGGTCACGCCTTGGTTCATTGACGACACCCCCGCCCGCTTCAAGGCCTATGGCTGGAACGTGGTCACGGTGGACGGCCACGATGTGCAAGCGGTCAGCCGCGCCATCGCCAGCGCCAAACACAGCGCCGACAAGCCCACGCTGATTGCCTGCAAAACCCACATCGGCCAAGGCAGCCCCAACCGTGTGGACACCGCCAAAGCGCACGGCGAACCCTTGGGCGCAGACGAAATTGCGCTCACCCGCGCCGCCATCCACTGGCCGCATGCGCCCTTCGTCATCCCTGCCGAGGTGTACGACGACTGGCGTGCCAAGGACAAAGGCCACAAGGCCGAAGAACACTGGAACCACCAGTTCACCGCGTACGCTTCGGCGCACCCCGCGCTGGCATCCGAGTTCAAGCGCCGCATGGCCGGTGACTTGCCGAAAAACTTCCACCAAACCGTGGTGGATGCGGTGGTTTCTGCCAACACCAAGGCCGAAACCGTGGCCAGCCGCAAGGCCAGCCAGTTGGCGCTGGAAGCCTTCACCGCCGCCATCCCCGAGTTGCTCGGTGGCAGCGCCGACCTGACGGGCTCGAACCTGACCAACACCAAATCCACGCCCCATTTGCGCGTCGATCTCGCCGGCCACGTGGTGAAAGACGAGCACGGCCACGGCGGTCGCCACATCAACTATGGCGTGCGCGAATTCGGCATGGCTGCCATCATGAACGGCATCGCCTTGCACGGCGGCTTCATGCCTTACGGCGGCACCTTCCTCACGTTCTCCGACTATTCACGCAACGCCATCCGCATGGCCGCCCTCATGAAGCAGCGCGTGGTGCATGTGTTCACCCACGACTCCATCGGTTTGGGCGAAGACGGTCCGACCCACCAGTCCATCGAGCACGCCGCCTCCCTGCGTTTGATCCCAGGTTTGGATGTGTGGCGTCCCGCGGATACCGCCGAAACCACCGTGGCTTGGGCCGTGGCCCTGCAAAACCACAACCGCCCAACAGCACTGTTGTTGAGCCGTCAAAACCTGCCCTATTTGCCCAAAGGCGACAGCGCGGCCAAAGACGCCAGCGGCTTGGACGCGATCAACAAAGGCGCGTATGTGCTGGCCGAACCCGCCGAAGTGGGCCTGAATAAAAAAGCCCAGGCCATCATCATCGCCACCGGCTCTGAAGTGCAACTCGCCATGAAAGCGCAAGCTTTGTTGGCCGAGCACAAAGTGGCGGTGCGCGTGGTCTCCATGCCCAGCACCACCACCTTTGACCGCCAAAGCGTGGCCTACAAATCGGCCGTGTTGCCCCAAGGCATTCCCCGCATCGCGGTGGAAATGGGCTCCACCGACGGCTGGTGGAAATACGGCGTGTCTGCCGTGGTCGGCATCGACACCTATGGTGAAAGCGCTCCCGCTCCTGTGTTGTTCGAGCACTTTGGCTTCACGCCCAAGAATGTCGCCGAGACGGTGTTGAAGGTGTTGTCGTCACGCTGAATTCACGGGCTGGCACGGTCGTGTCAGCCCCCCCTTTTCAAACTTGAAAGAAGAAAGACCCATCATGGCCATCAAAGTAGGCATCAACGGATTTGGACGCATCGGACGCATGGTGTTTCGCGCAGCGGTGCAAAACTTCAACGACATTGAAATTGTCGGCATCAACGATTTGCTCGAGCCCGACTACTTGGCGTACATGCTGAAATACGACAGCGTGCACGGACGCTTCAAAGGCGAGGTGTCGGTCGACGGCGGCAACCTGATCGTCAACGGGAAAAAAATTCGCCTCACGCAAGAGCGCGACCCGGCTGCTTTGAAATGGAACGAGGTGCATGCCGATGTGGTGATTGAAGCCACGGGCCTCTTTTTGGACAAACCCACGGCCGAAAAACACCTGGCGGCAGGCGCGAAAAAAGTGCTGTTGTCCGCCCCTTCCAAAGACGACACCCCGATGTTTGTGTACGGCGTGAACCACGCCACCTACGCCGGCCAAACCATCGTCTCCAACGCTTCTTGCACCACCAACTGTTTGGCGCCCGTGGCCAAAGTCTTGAACGACAAATGGGGCATCAAGCGCGGTCTCATGACCACGGTGCATGCCGCCACCGCCACGCAAAAAACCGTGGACGGCCCCTCCAACAAAGACTGGCGCGGGGGCCGCGGCATTTTGGAAAACATCATTCCTTCCAGCACGGGTGCTGCCAAAGCGGTGGGCGTGGTGATTCCCGCCTTGAACAAAAAACTCACCGGCATGTCGTTCCGCGTGCCCACCTCGGACGTGTCGGTGGTGGACTTGACGGTCGAGCTGACCAAGGAAGCGTCGTACGCCGAGATTTGCGCTGAAATGAAAGCGCAAAGCCAAGGCGCGTTGAAAGGCGTGCTCGGCTACACCGAAGACAAAGTGGTGGCCACCGATTTCCGTGGCGAGCCTTGCACCTCGGTGTTTGACGCCGATGCCGGTTTGGCGTTGGACAGCACGTTTGTGAAAGTCGTTGCCTGGTACGACAACGAATGGGGTTACTCCAACAAGTGTTTGGAAATGGTGCGGGTCATCGCCAAGTAAAGGTTTGCGTGCTTTCTGATTTCAAAGACCGCATCTTGGATGCGGCAGCCCACGGGCACAAGTTGCGCATTCAAGGCGGCAACACCAAGCATTTTTATGGCGACACCCATGCCGACACCCAGGTGTTGGACACCCGCGCTTGGACAGGCGTGGTGAGTTACGAGCCCAGCGAGTTGGTGGTGACGGTCAAGGCCGGTACGCCCTTGGCAGCGCTTGAAACCTTGTTGGCCACGCAAGGCCAATCCTTGGCCTGCGAGCCGCCGCACTTCGGTGCAGACGCCACGGTCGGCGGCATGGTGGCAGCGGGTTTGGCGGGGCCTGCACGCGCCCATGTCGGTGGTGTGCGCGACCATGTGCTGGGCGTGCAATTGCTCAATGGTTTGGGCGAGTCCCTCACCTTTGGTGGCCAGGTGATGAAAAACGTCGCCGGCTATGACGTGTCGCGTTTGATGGCGGGCAGCTTGGGCACCTTGGGCCTCATCACCGAACTGTCTTTGAAGGTGTTGCCCGTCGCCCCCGCTGAAGCCACCTTGG